>Ga0066850_10000552_pt1 | contig 20056 bp, 17 predicted proteins | sample ETNtaG_4_FD_67282 | JGI IMG/M metagenome (GOLD analysis project Ga0066850, IMG submission 67282) | Marine microbial and viral communities from oxygen minimum zone, Eastern Pacific Ocean - ETNP201406SV67 | ecosystem: Environmental > Aquatic > Marine > Oceanic | place: Pacific Ocean: Eastern... | reverse complement strand
CCGTCGTGACTCCAATCTTGGCGCCAGAACACGGTCAAACCTGCAAAGAAGATTGCCAATCCAGCAATCAATAGTCCAACTTCAGATGAATGGACAGCATAGGTCCAGATACTTGCATCTTCATCCCAAGTTTGTGTGAATACCTTGGTGAATCCTAGTAAGAAGAAGCTCGCACCAAAGGCCAACATAATCGGTCCCCACGAATTGTGCGGTGCGCCTCCATGACCGTGTGTCCAATCATGGGGCCCCCAATGGCTGTGCTGATGTTCATGATGGTGATCATCGTCGTGTCCACCGTAACTCATTCTTCTTCACCTCCATCATCTTCATCTTCAGATATCATCATCCATTGAATTAATCTACCAAATAATCCAGGCTCAGTATCTTCATGCTCTTCTGCGAATTGCAAGACCGGTAGATTGCTTGGATCGTGAGATGGTGTGGGGGCAGGGCTGGCTACCATCCATTCCATTGACCAACCACCCCATGGGTCATTAGGTGCTTTCTGACCTCTCAATCCACTGCTAATCATATTGTAGACTAGGATGAAGTTACTTGCGAAGAAGAGGAAGGCAGCGACTGTAATCATCATGTTCCAATCAGCGGCTTCTGCGGGCAATGCAAAATACTCATCTGTAGTGATGAAGTAAGTGTGTTGCCTTCTCGGCATTCCCTGAATACCCAATCGGTGCATTGGCCAGAATACCAAGTTGTAAGAGATGAATCCACACAAGAAGTGAATGATTCCGACTTTTTCATTCATCATACGACCTGTAGCCTTCGGGAACCAGTAATAGATTCCAGCATACAGCCCAAAGACGATTCCACCAACGAACACATAGTGGAAGTGAGCTACCACGAAGTATGTCTCATGCAGATGCAAATCCATGGCCACTGCGGGGAAGTACATTCCCGAAATTCCACCCAATGTGAATGTTGCAAGGAAACCGAGGGCCCACAGTGTGTGTGTTCGGTATACAAGACTGCCACCATGCATGGTCTGTAACCAGTTGAAAATTTTGATTCCAGTTGGAACGGCGACTAGCATTGTAGTCAGCATTGTGACGAAGCGTAGTACTGGACTCATACCAGATGTGAACATGTGGTGTCCATAGACAATGAATCCTACAATTCCGATTCCAGCCATTGCGAAAACCATTGACTTGTAACCAAAGATTGTTCGTCGTGCACTGGTTGAAATTACTTCAGAAATCACTCCAAATGCAGGTAACACCACAACATACACTTCTGGGTGTCCGAAATACCAGAACAGGTGACTCCACAGTAGAGGGTCACCTCCAGCAGCAACTTCGTAGAACACCGTTCCTATCGTCCGATCCAGTAAGACTTGTATGAGCCCGATACCGAATGCAGGAATAGAAATGAACAGCATCAGTGTTGCAATCAGCATTGACCATGAGAACAATGGCATCTGTAACCAACCCATGCCTGGTGCTCGCATAGTGCAGAACGTGGTCATGAAGTTGATACCCGAAATGGTAGATGATGCAACTGCGAGAATCTGCCCCGCGACCCATAAGGTCGCTCCTGAATGTGCCGTATTGGATACGATATAGGGGGCATAACCAGTCCACCCTGTATCGGCCCCTTGTCCGCTGAAAATTCCAGAGAATATGAGGAGAGCAGCCGCAGGGTTTAGCCAGAATGCTAGCGCATTCAATCGAGGTAGGGCCAAATCAGGGGCCCCAATTTGCAACGGAACAATCCAGTTCGCAAATCCAGCAATCATGGGCATTGCAGCAAGGAAAATCATCGTTGTCCCGTGCATGGTGAAGAATTGATTGTATTCATCCTGTGTCAAGAAATCGTTTCCTGGTGAGGCCAATTGTAATCTGAAAATCAGAGCAAATAATCCGCCGACTCCAAGGAAGAATAAGCCGTTTACCATATACAATGTACCAACCTTCTTGTGGTCAGTACTTGTGATGAAATCACTAACCCATGGCCAGAAAACATCCCAACTAAACGCATCCGGGAATTGTCTGTAGAATACCCAAAGGATACATCCCAATGTGATGATGAACATCAATAGAATTGAAGTTGCGAGAACGACCAATCCGCTTGCTTGTTCGACTGGCTGAGGGCCAACTTCTGCATTCAATCGATTCCAATCGTCGTCAGCACTTGCCTCAGCATCACCGTTCACAGAGTTGACGTGTAGCGTGAATTTAGCCCCACCTTCTGATGGAGCAGTCCATTCAACTTGCCATTGTGTTTGGTCATTACCTGTCCCAGAGTCATACGGGTCTATCCCATTGTGCGTTGCACTTCCATCTGGATTAATCTTAGTAAAATTATCAACCGATGCTATTGAACCTGCGCTGGCCCATAGGTGGAACCCACCAAGTGCGAATGCACCAGGGCCTGTACCTGATGGTCCGCCAGTAAAGGAAATATTGAGTGTGTAAGTTCCACCCGCTTCTAATTCATCAGGAAGTCCTTCAAGAACAGGGACAACACCAGCATCTGGTGCAGTCCCGTGACAGTTACAACCAGCATCTTGCACTCCACTCATTCCGACGGGGCGCGATTGAGCACTTGGAGCAACCACGACTGCAAACAATAGAATGGCAAGGACTGCAATGGCACGAGGATTCTTGATGGATTTCAGCATAATTTCACCTTCAAGCATGAACCTCAACAACAGCAGTCATGTAAGCATGATCCATACCACAATACTCTGTACACATCAGTAGAGATGAACCGATTTCATCAACGCTAGGGGTATGGTAGAGTCGAGTATACATTCCTGGTTGAGTATCTTCTTTGAGTCCCCAATCTAAGAAGAAAGGAGCGTGTGTCACATCGACAGAAGTCATGTTGAACATGTAAGATTCACCAGCTTTCAAACGGAGCAACGGTTTTGTTTGTCCCTCAACATCAATGGAGGTAACTTCACAGATATCTGCATCTAAATCACCACAATCAAAATCCCAATTCCACTGGCTTGCAGTTACACCAATTTCGTGTGCATCCGGATCAGCACTCCACAACTCATCAATAGGGCCCCATGCAATGAATGTGAGATAAACAATGAGGATGAATGGGACAATCGTCCACGTTAATTCCATCTTGAGGTTGTCATTTTCTGCAGGCCAAACACCAGGTGTGAAGTTGTCAATATTGTTGTCAGAACCATCTTTAGATCTGAAAACAAGTGAATTATACATCAACCAAACGACTACAATAATGAGCACGATGAGTGCCCAGAAATTGAACTCATTGAATAACCCCCAGAATACCTCTCCACCGGCTTCCACAGTCAATCCTCAGGCAGGCCGGAGTGAGGACGCTATATGAGCGTTGTCTGGCCCCCCGTAGGGGGGTCAGCAAAACACCTCAAATGTCAATATCCATCCGATTAAATCAAGAAGCAACATCTGTGCATCAATCTCAATGGTAGATTGGCCTGAAGGTCTTCTGAGAGGGAGTCAGGATTCAGTGATATTGGCTATTTCAGTTCAACCCGCCGCAAAGAGATCAGGGATTGAAGGAATTGATGTGTGGAGGGGTCGCCTCCAAGTCGCAGTCAAGTCAGTACCACTGAAAGGTGCAGCCAATGAAGAGGTCTGTGAATTGATATCAGAATTATTTGGAATTCCTCGGGCACTTATCGAGATTATTGCCGGACACCGTTCACGACAGAAATCAGTCAAATTAAGTAATATCAACCTTTCAGATATTGAATCTTATTTGGAGGTATTTTGTGCCGAATAATTCTGAGGTTCGGTATTCGACAGCGGGTCGAGCATTAGGGGCAGCTCGCTTACGAAATCGTCCTCCAAGAGCAGGCGGTTGTGGTTGTCCAATTATCGTAGAGGGACGAAAAGATCGAATTGCACTGGAATGCATGGGTTTCACCGGTCCCATTGAACAAGTCAATCGAGGGTGGGACCAATCCCGTTTTGTGACATATATTTTTGAGAAATATGGTCTAATAAACAAGGTCGATCAGGCAACATCTGTGATTTTACTAATGGATTGGGATAGGACCGGTGGACGATTGCAACGAACCCTATGTGATCGAATGAAAGCCTTTGGAATGCGAATCGATATAGAGACGAGAATGGAATTGGTTCGGACCATGAAACCTGAGGGTCGTACTGTAGAGGGATTGAAGGCACACGCAGAAAAATTGCTTCCATACATTGATTTGGCGGATCCAGATGGTGGTGAAAAGGAGTAATTATTCTAATTGAATGGCCACTCTTAGATTCAAAACTCCAGCCATATCATCTCGAATTTGGTCTAACTCTGCAAGACGTCGTGCGAGTTCATCTTGCAGCCTGGTGATGAGACTGTTCTTCATTCGTACCCAACGTGGGTCTGGAACTCTTCCTTCCGATCTAGCGTTCCAATCAGCCTCAGCGAGTTGCCCCATTTCTCTTCGAATCCGTTGATGCCATGCATGTTCGGCATTGTCACGAAGTTCTCCCAAAAGTGGCAATAATCGTAATCTTTCACTTTCCAATAAGGCTTCTTCAATTGGAGTCAGAAATGGTTGCAGATCTTGTTGTGTAATCATTTCACCAGAATGGAGAAGTTCCAGAGGTCTTGCTTCATTATCGAGAACGGGTTCACCCTGGGAATTCAGGTAAAGCCAACGTCGAACAGTGGTCCTTGAAAGGCTATCAACAGTCCAATCGATACAAACACACCATGCAGCATCATAAGGAGTAGAATCGAGATGTTCGGCACGGAGGAATACCGGTGAATCATTACCAATCTCCGTGAGCAAACGGGTGATTGGATGATAAGTTGTAATGAAAATGTGTGACGGACAGTTTCTAGCGATTTCTCTGTCAAATACAACGTGGAACCAATGGGGGCCTGAACTATTTGCGGCACTTGAAATGGTATCTGACCAACCAACAGTATCTTGATCGATTCTACTGATATCATTGGCACGGTTTGCCAATTCCTGAACAAGGTCACTTTCTAGTCTGAGCATCCACACCCCTTGCTCACGTGTTGGATGTAATTGTGCGGAGTCACCCAATTGATGCATTACCCATTCTTGTAATTGATGAGAACTGATTCCAAGTTGATGTCGATTAACCGAATTTCTTAGAGCCGAAATCCCAGGGTCCGGGCCAACCCATTCTCGTTCTTCATTTGCACGTTCTTCAAGCCACATTTCTCGCTTATCGAGAAGAGTCAACACATCATCAGTATCCTCACTTGCTGCTTCTTCTGCAGTGACCATTTGTAATCCGACGGGGCGATCCAATTCGGAACGTGCGACCATTCTCATGGCTTCACCAAGCAGAGGGTCAAGCATCCCCAATGCATCCTCAAAGAGCCGAATTCGATGATACAACCTGTGCAAAATTGCCGCATCAATTGTACCTTCAACAGCCAGATTCAGAATTTGAATTTCATCTGCTGTTTGTCCAAATCGATCCAAACGACCGATTCTTTGTTCAATACGCATTGGATTCCATGGTAAATCATAATTCACCAATCGATGACAATGTTGTTGATCAAGACCTTCACTACCGACTTCGCTTGAAAGTAGAATGTCAAATTCTCCATCTCTGAACCGTTCTCGAATAGTATCCCTATCCTGCATTCTAGTTCGACCAGTGATTACTTCACAACTGATTCCATCAGCAGTTAATCGACGATGTAGATGTTGTAGTGTGGCATGAAAATGACTGAACAGTAGAATGCCCCCATCATCATCATTGTCAAGACTTTCTGAAACCCATAATCTGAACGCATCATATTTTGAATCCGTATTTCCCAATGCTTCTGCTGCCTCGATAAGTTCAGTCAAATTCCCCAGTCGACGAAGCATTCTGATTTCGACTTCCTCCAAATCAATGTCATCTTCATGATCAATGGTTTCGTCGAGGACTTCTCTAGCCTGAGAATGGAGTTGTCTAACCACATGTCCAGCAAATGCAGGTAGGCAAGAAGAAGCCATTCGCTCTGGAACAATCAATGCCCAATCGAAAACTTCGCCATCAGGATGCCTCATTTGGATGAGTGTTCTAGCCCATGCACGTGCAGCTTCGTAGAGTCTCCATTCCTCTTGAGTGAGTGAAATATCAAGAGTAATTGCAGTTCTTTGAGCCATTTGCCAATCTAAGTCCCTACGTCGAGTTCGTACGAGAAGATCATTCAATGGACGCAATCTTCGAATCAAATTTGCCAAGACAATTCTTGAATTTTCAATTCTATCATCCCGCCATGCAAGTTCATCTTGCACCAAAGCCATCGCTTGTTCAAGTCGTGGGTCCCCATCAAAACCAATTGTATGTTGAAGTGCACGGAAGTGATCTAACGCTCTAGGTAGATTTGGAACAGGCCTAGATATCCCATCCAATACATCATTAAGCATTCTAGTTGGTCTCATAGTACGGAAAAATTGGTCAATTGTTGGCCACCTATCTGGGGCCAACAAACTTAGTTGAACCCAAAGTTCCTCTTCTCGCAAATTGACGGGAGTAGCAGTCATTAACACACTTTGTCGTGAACGCATCGTCAATAATTGTGCAGCATCATGTAATCGACTGCGAGGATTTCTACAATGGTGCGCTTCATCGATTATCGTCAGCATGACATCTGGTAAAGTATTCATCAATTCTTCCAATGTTGCTGAACGGCGCAATATACCGTGACTCACGATTAGTATTCTCGGTTCACCATTATTCAATCTCTCAACAATTCTCAGCAATCGACGACCACTGTCGACAACCTCAGCCTCTAAATCACCTCGATGATGCAATTCTTGCTTCCATTTTGAACGAAGTGAACCAGGACATGCAATGATGACTGCCCCCGTTTCTCCAGTTGCATGAAGTCTTCGAATAACTCGAATTGCAGAAATTGTTTTTCCCAATCCAACTTCATCAGCAATGAGCAATCCTTGCCAAGGGGATGTTGCCAAACGAGCCGCAGGCACGTGTTGATGTGCTTGATCCTCCCATCTACCGAATGCATGGAGGGGAGCAGTGTCACTTGCTGGGTATCTGAGATTAATATCGGTCCATCGCAGATTTGAAGGCAGGTTATCGGCCATTGCCGAATCCACCTCATCTCTTGCTCCGGAAACGACCATGAACGGAACGGTCGAGCGGGCGTTCTTGAACCCTCGGACGGAGAACCCCTTTCTAGGGAAGTTCGACACCATTTTGTTTGACGGTATTCAGAACCACATGTGTCACGGTACGGATGATTCCTTCACTGGATAACACGGTCTTCGATAAATCATCCAAATGAGCGCGGTCGCGCACGCGCGCGAGGACCATTGAATCAAATTCTCCAGTAACATCGTAAATTCCGAACACCCTCGAGTCTTCGGCAATTCGCCGTTGAACTTCCATCAATTGACCCTTCTCAATACGAAGTCCACAAAGAACAGTCATCGTCCAACCCACCTTTTCAGCATCGATATGAACGCCATATCCATGGATAACTCCCATCTCTTCCATTCGTTTGACACGATTTGAAACAGTCCCCAACGCAACACCAACTTCCTCTGCAATTGAACGCATCGAAGTTCGCGCATCGGCGAGAAGGACGGCAAGGATTCGACGATCGGTATCGTCAATCATAATTCTCCGTATTCACGGAGGACCTTGAATCTATGTTGGGGGATTTTTGTATAGAGTTAGGTCTAGAACCCAACCACCCATTTCTTCGACTTCAATACTCCATTCAGTTTCGATGACTGTACTAACGACCTCTTCGAATCCTCTTTCAGGCTTCACATGGATTGGAATGACTTTCTCAGTTCCTGCTGGCAAATCAATTGATTTAACACCCTTCGAAAACTTCCATGGTTCCAATACACGAACATCCCGTAGATGCACGTCCCGTCTACCAGCTTTGAGGTGAGCCATTGGATTCCCCTCTGCGTCACGACTGCCACGTAACTTTGGTAACATCACTTCTCTTTTCCATTCTGATCGAATGATTGTGGCTAGGATGAAGATAATAATACCAATTCCCAAAAGTGTGGATGCTCGCTGTCCTGTTTCTGTTGGCCCTGTATTCCTCAACGGAACATCCATCGAAAGTAGTGCATGATTCTCCTCCGTCATCATATCAGAGAGAAGTATGACAAAACGAAGCCTTGGAGCATCATCAATAGTCAATCCATTTGTCAATGTCAATTCTCTGTTGACTGTACCATTGCCCTTTCCAATTGGAGTTGGGTCATAGAGTCTAACCACAGCATTTTGTGTGGGTGTTCTTCCAAACATATCCACATCATTCTCAATCAATATCAATCGAAGGATACGAGTCTCAATTTCAGTTGTCCCATTAATATCCACTGAGATATTGAGGGTATTTTCTGAGGACCATTGAATGACAGTATGCAATTCAGCAATCGCTGTTTCTGCAGGGTGATCAACAATCGATAAATTTCCGAGTTCAAGATAACGATCCTCAGTCTTCACTACTCCAAGTCCATTGTCATCCGAATGCCAAGCCATTCGAATCACGTCGTCATTGGGAATCTCATTTTGCATTTCGGTGGGAAAATATTCTACAAAGTGCGGGACCTCACTTCCAGAATTCCCCTCTAGCAAGTCAACATTTTCAGGAACATTCCATAGGCCCCATGCGGAGATTGACAACAAGATGAGAGCGACACAGAACGGCATCCAATTACCGAACTCGTCTCTGTCCATGTTCCCACCAGAAAGTCGATGGCGCATGAATGTGTGCTAAAGGTTTAGTTTCCATCGAAGAACATGTTGCTCTGAATCAGCCATCATCAAACTCAATTTACCGGCAATCCAAGCTGGAATAAATTCGCCTTTATGTTCCATTAAAATTCCTCCATCTCGAATATTCTGAAATTCATCCCCTAGAGTTGAACGTCCAGGTTCTTCACCAGAGAGTAATCGTTTGACTAAATCCTCCTCAATTTCAAACCGATGTTTGTGTACAAGGTGTGCCAAACCATGCAAACCTGTAGAAATCAATCGATTGTGCTCATTTCTTAGTTTCCACACCGGCTGCCCTGCTTGGAGGACACGCATTGGTTGCCAATGCCCACCAGGATAGAGTCTGTTTTTTGCTGTTAGACGAGGAGCAGACCACATCCATTCACGGATTTCTTCTGTACTAATGTGTGCATAATGTCCCCTACGCCACATCGCGAGTCCCTCAGGGGACATCCCCCATTCTTCAAACAGAGCGAGGTCTTTTGTTTCAGGGGAACGGAGGTCCTTTTGTTGCAATGGTTTGGGTTCAATTGGAACAGGTTCCCTTCCTTCATCGCGTGGGTGTGCACGCGTTGAACGTGCCGAATCCTGATCGGTTTCAGTTTGAGTAAATACAGCAATGAAGAAACCTGAACCATCGTTTTCATCACTCCAAACACGAATACATGATTTTGTTTCAGAAGTCATCCCTGGTCTAGTCTTTAGTTTAGGAAATATATCTGCACTATTGATTTTGACCAAGGATAACCAAGGAAAACGTTCGAGTACACTTTCCACAACATCCTCATTCTCTTGCGGATCGATGGAACAGGTAGAGTATACCATTCGCCCCCCCGGTCGAAGTAGTAGTGCGCCTCTAGAAAGAATGCCAATCTGTAATCGAGACATTTGTTTCCCATGTTGTGGTTTCCACTTTGACCATACATCCGTATTTTTCCGAGTTGTTCCACTACCAGTACATGGAGCATCGACTAATACCCTGTCAAATCCAGGTTCAGCAACCCTTGGGAAATGACGCCCATCTTCTCGAACAATTACCATATTCAGATGTCCAGCACGTTGGGTATTCGACACCAAGTGATTCGCCCGTCCAGGGTTGGGTTCATTTGCGACAACCAAACCTTCTCCATCAAGCACTTCAGCAATTTGAGTTGCTTTGGAACCTGGTGCCCCACACAAATCGAGAACCCTGTGTCCCGGTTGTACATCCAGTGCCTGCACTGGCATCATCGATGCCGCTTCTTGTTGAGTGATTCGTCCTGATTGATGCAATGATTGTATTTGGATTCGCATTGTTTCATCTGGACATTTTGCTTTGTCCCAAGGCAGGGTGTATGCACCTCCTCGACCAGTATACCATTCGATAGGCTTCGCCCCCATCTCCAGTAATTTTTCGCGAGTCCATTCTTCATCGGCACGACTGGGATTGATTCGAACTGTTTCGGGCAGTCTTGGTGTGGCTGAATCTAACCAAACATCAAGTTCCCCTGGTCGCAATTCTTCGACCAATTTGGCCAATTCACTTGCGGCAGCATGCTCTCTCCAATCAGAAACTATCCCGCCCATGTTTACTGCGAAGTGATTCGTGACTTCAGCGCATCGGCCACGCCCAACCTTCAACGGCCGTGAATGAAAGGGCCCCCTCATGGCGAGTGGAACAACTCAGGTTCTGACCATCGCCCTGCTAATCATCCCAGTTCTCTTCTTGGCTAGAGATTGGATGCCAAAATGGATTCACAAAATCCCCTTCTTGATGATATCAATCGCTGTATTGTTTCGCATTCACGCATTTTGGTCAATTGATATTACAGACGCACAAGTCGTAGGTTTCTTACCAAGCGGAATCGATGGGTTGGAAACAATTCTGCATATTTTTGATGGCCCGGCGGGTCTCATGCTTGGGTTACTGCTCGGTTTTTCATGCGGTATTGCGATGAGTGAACCAACCAACATTGAATACCGTTGGATAACCCTTTGTTGGATACTTCTTCTTGGCTGGGGGATTGATTCAGATGGATTTGCAACCATTGCTGCTACACCGCTTAACACTCAACCATCCATACTTGATTGGTCCAGTATCATTTACCCCTTGCTTGGGTTTGGATTGTCAATGGTTGTAATCCCCACTCTTGTCAATATTGAGAATGCCTCTTTACTACATCTATCTGCAACAATCAGCATTGTCATTCTCTTACTTGATCTTTCATCCAGTCCAGTAGCATGGATGTTACTTAGCATGATAGCACACAGACTCTCATCTTTACGAATCCATGCTAAACGGGGCACTGCATCACAACGTCGTTGGTCTGGACTTGTTGTCACATTCTTCCTTTCATTCATTTTCCTAGTATTGGGATTGTCAGCCTTAGCAATGACAGATGAATTCTGGCCTATCGTGTGGGATTCTAGGTTTGCATTAGGTTGGATTTTGGTCTGTGGAATCGTGGGTGCTTTAACCCCTACAATGGGATTCGATTCTCAACCACGCCCAGAAGCTTGGGGATTTCATACAGGGATGATACTAGCCCCCTCCCTTTTGCCAAACATTTCACAGATTGAACATGCCCAACTTCCGATATTGATGATTGCCATCACGGTACCAATTATTGCTACATTAACTGAATACAGACCTAATTTGGATTGGAAACGTCGTATTATGGAGTTCCTTTTCCTTTCCAGTTGCCTCCCGCTAGTCATTCTCATCTCTGAAATAATTCCAGTGTCGTTGATTACTATCATTGCTATTATCCCACTACTAATCAAGTTCGATGGTTCGGTAGATGAAGAGGAGTGAACAAATACACATTTTGAGCATCACTTCATCCCTAACGGTTATACCTGTACCGTCTCCGATGATTGATTCGTAACCACTGGTTACAGGATGGGATTCAAATGACAACAAAGCGCAAGCCGTCTCGCAGATACGCATCTGCGAGTGAAACAAATAGAACGAATGCAGTTGAAACTGCAGTGAAATTGACACAACTTACTGATCGCGCCCGCCGTACCGGTGCAGCGCAAGGACCATTGGTCCCAGTTGAAGCACTCATGACGATTGAGTCAGATGCTTGGGTGTGGCAAACAGTAGATCGAAAAGTGCTCGAACAACTCAGCCACCGTCTGGTTCTCCAGACAGAAGATGGTCGACGCAGAGAACTGTTCATGACCAATGGTCTTGACTCTGCAATGGATGCAGCAAGTCGTATTGTTGAATTCAACAATGGCGTTGTTCTAATCGAGACTCTGGACCCCTGAAAGGGGTCATTTTCCACAATAGTGGGATTCGGCGTCTTGAAATACGAAAGGTGGTTCGGCGAACCGCATGGCTGTAAAGAAAGGCAAGAAGAAGGGCGGCCCCAATATCCAGCAGGCCGCTGGTCTCATTCGCTATTTCGATGAAGAGAGCGAAGATGCTATCCAGATTTCCAAAGGCACTCTCTACTTTGCTTGTATTTCCGTAAGTATCGTGATTTACTTACTCAATCATGGAGTCCTACAGTGGGCATGGGCTCAATTGACAGGGTTCTGATTATTCTTCTTCAGAGAGATCTACAAACGGGATTTCATCCTCTTTGATTGCTTCTTGAGTTCGAATTACTTCTTCGGGCAATTCCTCAAGTTCTAGTACAGTATCTGACAAATCAATTTCATCGGCTTCTATGGCTGCCATTTCTTCCAGTACATCTCCACCTTTGTGCTGAGCGATGACTTCGGTACTTGGATCTGCTTCAATGATGTGTGCCTCTGCTCGGGCCAATGCCCGTTCGACTCCTTTGGCTGAACGATCGTGCAATGCATCCCTCGCTACATCACATTCTAGAATGGCGGCTTCAATTTCCTTGAGTGCATTTTCTTCGTTCCATCCTTGGGGCGCATCCTCTGATAAAGTCGGCAATTTATTTTCAAGAGTCTGTGCCTTTGTACGAACTTCATCGATAGAATTCTTGAGGTCAGCATGACCTCGTTGAATCAATACATCCCATTCGGCTTTTGTCTCATTGGCTGATATTCCGGTGGCCTTGGAAAATTTTCCCCTCCACTTTGCCTCCCAAGGATTCCTACCCAAGGCGGAACATAAATCGAAAATGAGCCTTGCTCTACGATTGATTGGCCCGACCATTTTGATTGAATTCAAAAAACACGTTGAGAATAACCCAAAACCCCAATAGGAACGACTTTCAATTGTCACACTCAATTCAACATCAGACACGACAATCTTCCACTGTTGTTGGTCAAAACCAGGTATTTCAGTAACACGCGGGGGTTCATGAGCTCCGAAGCAGCGAAGAAGTGCATCACCAATATCTCCGAGGAAGAGACTTCCCTCAGCACCAGGGAAATTGGAGTGTCGAAGGCGACCACCGTCATCTATTTTCATCTCAGGGTTTCCAGATCGAACCTGAGCGAATAACAGACTTTCCATTGTTTCAAGTTCGACACTTTTGGTAATTTTCACCATCTCCACAGGTCTCTTATTTCCTTGCGAGCAGAAGCACAACTTCAATACGTTCGACGTTTTGTCCGGATTTGAGCGAGAATCATGGCGAAGAAGAAGGTATCCGGCGATGACAAAGCAGTAGCAAATTTACAGGCCGTGCCTGGAATTGGCAAATCCACTGCACAGAAATTGGTTAATTCGGGTATCCGAACGGCCAATCAATTGGCTAAAGCAAGCATGAAAAAGTTACTTGCAGCCGGTTTATCATCTACCTCAGCAAAGAAACTAGCAGCAGCTGCTGCAAAGAATACTGGTAAGAAAATTGCCACGAAGGCCAAGGATGCCCCAAAGAAGGTTGCTGCCAAGGCCAAGACCATCGCCATGTCTGCCAAAACTGCAGCTGCCAAGGGTAAGGCCAAGGCGAAGAAAGCCATGCCTGCCAAAAAGGCTCCAGCCAAGAAAAAGGCTGCAGTCAAGAAGCGGGATAACAAAACCGTTGAAGTCAGTAGCAAGAGAATCCCCACTCCAGATTGGAGATCCAATTTGAAGAAATGGGGCAAGAGGAGTGATTGAATGCAACCAGATCCAAACCAATCACCGACCATGCAGGACAGTGTTGTCGGAGGAAATATGCACACTGGGAATGTGGTGCACAATCATTACCACAGTGCGCCGCAGCAACAAGCGGTCCAACCGGTGGTCCAGCAAATGGTCCAACCAGTGGTCCAGCAAATTCCTGTACAAACCATCGTACAACCTCATACTGCGGCATACGTCGCCCATCAAGGTACCAAAGACGTCGTCGTAGCCTATCTCTTGTGGTTCTTCGTCGGTTGGTTGGGTGTTCACCGCTTCTATCTGGGCCACAACGGAATGGGTGTCCTGTATCTTTTGACATTTGCAGGATTTGGAATCGGTTGGGTGATTGATGCACTCATCATGCCTCAATTGGTCCAACAGGCCAACAATCCCCCCCAAGTCATCATTATGAGATGATTTGGCTACAATCTACACTGGTAGTTTGTGACTATTCTTCATCAAGGTCTTGTGCCTGACTTGCGGCTTGGGCACGGTGATAGATTTCCCGTAGACTCTGGTCACTGATTTCGAGATAGACTCGTGTTGTTGCAATATTTGCATGCCCCATCAACCTTTGAATACTAACGAGGTCAACACCTCCTTCAAGCAGACCAGTAGCAAAATTATGACGTAGGGTATGTGGACTCAATTTTGACCGAGGGATGTCTGCCGCATCCGCTAGAACATCCATTAATTTCTGAACCGCACGAGGAGTTAATCGCCGCCCTCTCCGATTTAGAATGAGGGCGTCTCGATGTGAATCGAGCGGCGTATGCCTAGATACAATGATTTCTCGGATTTGTTCATAGGCACTGATTGCTGCAACAGTAGAGTCAGTGAATAACACCAAGCGATCCTTGTTTCCTTTCCCTTCGCGAACAGTTGCTGACAAATCATCAACATCTACAGATGACCGATCCAAAGCACACAGTTCAGATACACGCATTCCTGTGTCAAGAAATAAAGTGATGACTACATTGGCAAAAGGATTCTCACTTGTTGCTGCAGCTTCCTTCAATCGCTCCATTTCACGATGAGTGAGTGTTTTTGGCAAACTCCTTCCTTTTTGTGGCCTTGTGATCCAATCTGGGACGCGGTGCCCGACCCAATTTAACAAATGACTAATTGAAGCCAAACGTGCATTGATTGTTGCCGCAGCTAGATGTGATATCGATTGAACCCAGATATCTAATCGTCCATTGTTAGGGTCAACCCAACGAGCAATCTCCTTCACAGTGATTCCCTGCAAAGCATCCCATGAGGGTGGCAATTCACCAGGAAGTACCGTCAATAGGAATTGTTTGGTTGCTGTACGATAAGAACGAATTGTATGAGCACTTTTCTTTTCACTATTCAATTGCATTTCATAACAACCATGCCATGGCATTTCTGCCAATCTGTTTAGTCGGCTTGGAAGTCCAAAGGGTACACCTAGTGCTTCTTCTGAAAAGGGAGTTGCAAAACGCCCACCTCCAACTGATTGTGCCCAATTATTTTCTGTAATTTCTTCCCTATTCGCATCCTGCATACCGCTACCGTCCTAGGGCCCAGAGGCCCCTGCATTCCCATCCCCGAAGGGATACGGCAGTCAGGGGGTGAGGGTATGAATGCTACGCAGGTACAATCGAATTATCCGCCCCTATGGTGCGTGGTTTCAAATTGCCAAGCATTTCAGCGACGACGATATCGCCAATGAAATTCAGGAACTTTGGCAGCCCATGCAGCGTCATTCTCTGACGTAACTTCTACATCCCAAGGTTGAGGTTGTTCTGGAGCGGTAAATCTTGCATCAATTGTTTGTTTGATCAGTGGTCGAATTCGCTGGTGCAAGACATTAATCTCCCCATAGAATATGAGTTCATCAGCTTCACGTAGAACAATGTCGGAAGAAGGATTCCAAATGTGTGCCCCAGCACGTCCAATGGCTGCAACAGCCCCCTCTTCATCAAAGATCATCAAATCTCCTAGCCTACGTCCAACCAGTTCTGGATATCGTCTAACCTTCAATGAGAGAGTTCCAAACCCTTCTTTGTTTGAAAGTAATTGATTCATATCAATTGGTGTAAATGCATGAGTTTCTACTACGTGGGCCATTATGTGGCCTGCTACATTGACTCCAGAAGCCTTCTCGATACCCTCTAGGCCTGGACTGGAATTGACTTCAAGCAACAATGGTCCACGTGCGGATTCAAGCAAATCAACTCCCGCAACATCCAATCCAAGAAGACGGGCAGCCTTGCAAGCAATTCTAGCGAAATCATCTGGCAAATCTATATTTTCAACACTACCACCCAAATGGAAATTTGAACGGAATTCACGACCATGCGCCCGTCGTCGCATGGCGGCAACCACCTTACCGCCAACGACCAGAACTCTCACATCCCGGCCATGGCTTTCCTGAATGTATTCTTGAACCAATACTCGGTCAGTGTCCTCGAGGACCTTCCATGCAATTTCACTTGCTTCTCGTTCTGTGTGAGCAAGATACACACCAGTGCCCTGTGTGCCTTCAGGGGCCTTGATTACACAAGGTACTCCACCAACCTGTCGAATAGCACGCTCTACGTCTCTCCAATCTCGAACCAGAGCAGTTGTTGGAACAGGAATGTGATTTGCGGAGAGAACCTGCGCAGCGTGTAACTTATCACGACTATTGTGGATACCATCACTAGAATTTGCTACGAATGTACCCATGCGTTCAAATTGGCGCACAATTGCCACACCATGTTCCGTGATAGAATACCCAATTCGGGGAACTACTGCATCGACTTCGACGTTCCATCCTTCATGGAGAATGCGCCGTCCATCATTACCAACAGTCACTGATAACTTCATAGGATCCAAAATATCGATTGAGCAACCGAGTGCATTTGCTTCCTCTACAAGGCGTCTTGTAGAATACAGCCGAGGGCCGCGAGACAGGATAGCAACGCGCAGGGTCATCGAACCGGGGCGGACGCGCTTCCGTTTTGAGTCCTACGCCTGAAAAACGCTCGACCGCGCGCTCGCCCGCACGCCCGCTCGCGCGCGTGCGAGGAGCGAGGCTTTGAAGTGGCATCCGGTACTCGACAATTCATGCAGCCCGTCGCCGGCCCCTCTGGGCCACCCGTATCCGGCCCCTCTGGTCCACCAGTTACAGGCCCCTCTGGTTCGCCCGTTGCGGGCCCTTCTTTGGATGTTAATCCAGCTCAATTTGACCCCCTTGCGGAAATTGAAGATGCACGTTCACGTCGACAAGACCGTGAAGAACGCCTAGAGAAATTAGAGAAGAAGAGAAACAGTGCACGAATCAATGTGTATTTGTTTCTTGCAATTACCGTAATATTGGGAATATTTTCCTTCTTTCCTCAAACATTTGGCGACAATGATTCAAATCCACAATTATTGATGAGTGAAAATAAAGCTGAAGAATGGTTTATGGAAAATTCAGAACCAGACAAGATTTGGGACGGTGAAAAAAATGATTCGACGACATCAAACCTGAATGTCTTCATTCCAGGATGGCCTGCAATGGGTTCGATTACCGAAGTACGTGTAGATGTTAACGTTGCAATGTACCGAAACGATGCTTTGCCCACTCAATTGGTGATTGCATTCTATGATGGAGAATGTGGTGTGAATACAAATCGAGTTCATACTGAATTACCGGAACAATCATGGCATTATATCCAAGAAGAATTGAATTATGAGGATACAATTGAGATTACCTTGTATACTCAGCCTGGGAAAAAGTGCTTCCTCGCATTCTGGCATGATGAGAATGATCCGCAACTATATTCCTCAGAAATTGATATCAGAGCAACGATGGATATTGAGCTTGGAATCTATTGGCCTCGAATGTTTACCATTCCAGCCGGCTTAATCTGTTTCTTTATGGCTGGCTTTGCTTTCATCGGTGCTCAAAAGACCGGTAAGGCATTCAAGGAACTCAAATATCCAGAAGGCAGACCAGAAAAGAAGGTCGAGGAAGAGGTTCTTGAAGCTGCAGAAGCCGAACAACGTGGCGAGCAGTTAGGGGTACCCGAAGTCGAAACACCAGAGGATTCCGACACCACCGTTGTTGAAGGTCCATCTTTGGCAGTAGCAGCCGCAAGTCCACAACAAGATTCACCGGTCATAGAACAAACATCTACAGAAGTCACAATGGATTCCGATCCTGTAGTTGAAGAAACACCTACTGAAGAACCTGCACAAGCAGAAAATTCCGCCACACAATGGTCTGATGAACAACTGTTAGGGGCTGGTTGGACTCAAGAGCAAATCGATGCGATGCGGAATGGTTGAAACTACTCCAGAACATAACATTGTTTCACTCATTGAGCGAAGAGGTTGAAAGCGGCAGGCATTGCCATCCTCTCTGAGGATGGCGAATGGACGACGAAGAACTCTCAACCCTCACTGTCGTGAAGTTGAAGGAACGTCTCAAAGAATTGGGATTGTCTACATCCGGGAAAAAAGCAGACCTCATTGCTCGAATCATCGATTCAGAAGATGATGGAGATGTAATTCTCATTGATGATGACGATGATAATTTGACTTATGTAGCTACTGAATTGGCCGAAGAAGAGATTTTCGAGGCTGAGGTTTTTGAAGCCGAAATTCTAGAAGAGGATGAAATAGAATCTATTTTTATCGAAACCACACCAACTTCTGTGAAAATGACAGATACAACGCTAATCCCCAATACACCATGGTTCAAGGATCGAACAACGATTGCAACCATTCTCGTTCTTTTGATTCTAGCAGGTGGCGGTGGTTGGTGGTGGGTTGCAAATTCATCATCATCATCGTTCCAAACGGCCCAGTCTCGCTATGGTGATGATTTACAATTCACAGTGAGTAATGGCTTGCTCTTGGCCGAGGGAGAAGATATGGTGAAATATGTTCGAGATGCGGCTGGAGGAGGTTTAGACCAGGTTTGCGGAGAACTTCGCATTGATTTTGAAGGTTCAGGTTCTTCATCAATTACCGATGGTGGCATAGAAGATCTCAAAGATCCAAGTGATGTTCACTTGGAGGGCGCTGTAATGGCCAATGGCCCCTATGGTCGAACATGGAATGCAGTAGAATCGAATCTTGACTATGACCTTAATGCAGATTTGCGAGGTTATACTTGGTCAGCCATTAACCAAGATATTTGCAGTACCAATACTGAGTGGAACAGGAGAAACAATCAGTTGGATATTGAGATTACTCAATGGAATGAAATTCGTGAACGAACTTTACTCCGTTCCGATACCTCAGTAAGTTTTGTTGATTCTGATAACCAAGAATCCAGTATAACTGCAACCACCTTCGGAGGCATTGTTGATTCTGATACAATTTCAGAAATGCTTGAAGCAGCTTTTCTACCGATGCATCCAGTGAATCTATACGACATTTTCCAGGCGAAAATTCTCACGGAAGGACTCACTGATAATTATGAAGGGTGGGAATATCAAGTTGGAGTCACCAGCACAATTGGAGGGCAAGATGCGATTCAAATTCATATGCATCATATCGAGATTGGAAAATGTTTGGGCCATGCTGAAATGATGTTATGGGCCATTTCAGGACAACCACTCCCGGCTCGTCAAGTAGTAGATATTTCCATCGATAAATCCCAATCGACATCTGATTGCAACGACTTGTTGGAGGGGGCAATAGAGGCAACATTCCCTGATGGTAAATTTATCAGCCAATATACACTAGATCAAACATCATTTGTTAGAGGTACGGAACTATTGGATTGGCAGCAATCATACTCGACCCGTCCATTAGGTGGCCAAGACGTCCCTTCTGATTGTAGATCAGGGGGAACTCCCAGCGATGATTGTCTAGATTGGGCCACCCATATGTGGGATAATTCAACGATACGTCCATTCACACTAGAGAAAGCGGTTGCTTGCGTCACTTCAGATGCGGCAGCCTTCCCTGATGCTCATGCCGCTCTCAATTCTGACGGCTACATATTTGCTGCCAAGGATGACAGAACTGGAATTGATGATATTTGGAATCTATCTTGGATTAGTTCTACTGATGCTGGTTGGGTTCGAGTAACATGGCCCGGTGAGGAAAATTGCTACAATACAGGCGATGGTTTCATTGACAGTGAAGACAAACCTGAACATGCCAGAGAACGAATCCCAACCACTCATCGTTTGAGAGAACTAGAGAGTCGTATTGTTTCATCTAGTTATTATCCGGATTTATATCCACAAATCACATCCGATGGGGCCCTAATACCTGATGTTCAAATTGGATATATCTTGGTTGTACCTGAAGATAATGCAGTATCAGATTGGTTGGATGATTGGGATATTCTAGAAGGACAGGTTACAGTTTATTTTGAACG
>Ga0066850_10000542_pt1 | contig 20182 bp, 22 predicted proteins | sample ETNtaG_4_FD_67282 | JGI IMG/M metagenome (GOLD analysis project Ga0066850, IMG submission 67282) | Marine microbial and viral communities from oxygen minimum zone, Eastern Pacific Ocean - ETNP201406SV67 | ecosystem: Environmental > Aquatic > Marine > Oceanic | place: Pacific Ocean: Eastern... | reverse complement strand
CCAAAAAAATAAGATAATAATCTGATTTTTCAAATGCTCTTCTTCTCATCTAGTGGAAACATGGGGGTAGGGGGGGTAAGTTTGAGATGGGACACACCATGCCCAGCAACATGACTAGAAGGAACAACACTGTTTTCGCAGTCGATGAAGATCGCTGTTTTGGTTGTGCAGCCTGTGTTGGTCTTTGTCCAGTAGATGCCCTTTCTCTCGAAGGCCTCCTCGTCTTTGTGGATGAGCCGAGTTGCACTCACTGTGAGCACTGCATCCCAGCTTGTCCGGTACACGCACTCTCTCTTGTCGTAGAGAAGGCCAATCCCCTGCCCGGTGTAATCGCATGACTATGATTACCATTCTAGGTGACTCTCTAGCTGCTCTGGCCGCTGCTCACCACGTGCTTGATACAACGCCCGAAGCAGACATCAATATCATCACTGAGAAAGCTGAGGTTGGACTAATCGGGGAAGTGCCGGGTCTAATCTCTACATGGCCACCCTGCCCTTCGCACTGGATATCAGAAATGCCCTACCAAACCCAAAACGACTCTATGGCCGTACGGGGGTCTTGGTTCATGAAAGCGCTAGGAATACGACTTTCGAAAAGAGGGTGCAGATTCCACCTCAGAACCCGAGTCACAACAAAATCGGAAACCGAGGTACAATTCGTGGGGGCGGGTACTAGGGGGAGCGGCACAATCACATTCGACCACCTGTTGGATTTCCGGCCCACCGATCAAGACATGGTACAATGGCACGGTCTCGTATGCCGAACAGAGGATGCCCGCGAAAACAAGATATCAGGAAACAGAATGGACGGAACAACGGAGATCTGGACCAAGGAACCACCAGAACACAACAAGACTAACTTGCAAGAGATGATGTGGTCTGGAGATGACCCCGCATACTTCATTTCCAGAGAAGTTGAATCGGGTATGCAGCTGGCGCAGCCGATAATTGATACAATAATACACCCCGTTGAACAGTAGGCGAGTAATATGGGTGTAGTTAGTGAATACATGTGTGACAGGACCACTGGCACCAGGCATGCGATCCTAATCGACCCAGCCGACCAGACCCCCGAGGTTGCAGCTAACCGAGCCCTGGCAGCAGCTCATGCCGGCTCCAGAATGATACTGGTCGGGGGGTCAACAGGCACAGACATGGATAACGTACATGCCACCATTGTAGCAATCAAGGAGTCCTTGGAACTGGTGTCTTGGGCAGCGAGCCAGGACTCAGACGCCGTCGCCGACTCGGGGCAAATCCCAGTTGTCCTATTCCCCCAGGGTGCAGCGGCATTGTCCCCTGCCGCAGATGGAATCACGTTTATGGTGCTCATGAATTCGATGGATCAGCGCTTCCTAATTGGTGAGCAGGTAGAAGGCGCTCCCTTCGTAAAGAAGGCAGGCATCGAACCAGTCCCAATGGGGTATCTGATTTGCGAGCCCGGTGGCAAAGCCGGCCAGGTTGGAAACGCAGACCTCATCGGCCCCAAACAAACAGAGAGGGTTGTGTCATACGCCATTGCAGCCCAATTCCTTGGTTTCAACCTCTTTTACCTCGAAGCGGGAAGCGGTGCAGAATACCCGGTAAACCCCGTTTTGATCAAGACCGCTCGAGAGTCATGCGACCTCCCTATAATAGTTGGAGGGGGCATTAGGGACGCCCAAGCTGCAAGGGCCGCATCTGAGGCCGGTGCCGATTGGATCATCACAGGCAACATCACCGAGGAGTACGATGACCTCAGCGAACTTCAGGCAGTTCTGTCAGACCTGATTAGCGGAATACTCTGATGATCAACATGCAGACATCCTCATACCGCCCCCCCCTTAGTGGAATATCGTGTTCGAGGCCATGTGTCCCTGCTGCAACTCCGAGATGGCCGTTCAGGGGGACGCCGCCGAGGGGCACATGCACTACTGCGGTTCCTGCAGAGGAATCCTAGCCAGTGATCGTTGGTTGAATTCAAACATGAGGCAGACCAACCTCAGAAACCTGCGAAAGGCGGTTTTCGACGGAGAACCCGCTGGTTACCGTTGCCCTGCATGCCAGGGGGAGATGGTGAAGGGGCCCGTCACTACCAACCAAGGAGCCACAATAGAAGTGGACGGTTGTCTAAAGTGCGGCAATTTGTGGTTCGACAACAGAGAGATAGAGCCATTCATCCCAGATATCAGGGAGAAGGCAAACCTCCCAGCCGCCTCAAACCCAATCCTCCCGGCTATTTCAGGCGGCATGCATGTTGCGAAGGAGGTTATTGCAGGCCTTTTCGGAGCGCTGGCCGGCCGGAAAATGGGCGACTCCGAGGAGTAAACCAAAGACTTCCTTCGAGTTGTCACGCACCCGAAGATAGGCGGTCAATTTGGACTTCCATATCTAGGACCAGAAGCAGGAGCTCCTCTTCGTTCCTAAGGAGTCTTGCATTCTCCCCTTGCAGTTCGGCTAGCTTGCTAGAATCAGCCTCAGCACCCTCCCTTCGTGCCTTCTCATTCTGCACCATTCTCTCCAACTGCCTGACTCTCGAATCAGCAACTCGGAGCTTCTCCTCCAGTTCGCCCAACAAGGCCCCATCGACGCCTCCGTTCCGGGTGATTAGGTCTGCCTCCCTCACTCTCCGTCTGAGGTTGGCGACCTCTCCCTCCAATCTGATTATATCCTCCCATCTGGAGACCACTTCATCCACCAGTCTGGAACGAGGAATATCTGACAAACGCTCTCGAAGATCCCCCCCCTCGTCCTCTGTTGGGGTGTTCACTGTCATACGAACTCGGAATGAACCAAACCCACGCTCACTTGAACCTTGAGGAACTAGTCACCCGCTTCGGTTAAATCAGGACCCTATCTCGGCCGCGCCATGAAGGCATTCAGAGCGCGCGGGTCATACAGGGCAGGAAAGAGGGACCAACCATTCTCAGTGGACCTTGTGGCATCCGATGAAGACGACGCCATGGAGCGAGTCCTCTCAACCTTCGGCAGCAGGCACAGGGTTACTAGACGATTCATCCTCGTAGACGACATCACCGAGATCGACCCCGCAGATTCGAGCGCCCCCTCGGTCGTAGCCCATTTCGGGGTATGGAAAAGAGAATCACCCCCTTCTAATGCAGAGGAAGAGTGACCCAGATTACGCAAAACCTCCCACGAAACTGGGCAATTCTGAAAGGGGACGTGTCCGGAGGACACTAACATGAAGAAGTGGCTGATGAGGCAATATTGGCGCATTCAGCAGAGTCAGGCCATAATCGGCCTGGGCTTCTGGACGGCTACCATCACCCTCTTGGTTTGGCCCTACGTATCATGGAGATTCACCTCAAATGAGACGCTCCTGTTCATCCCGATGACGTACATAGGCCTCATTGGAATCGCAACCGTGGTCCTCACCATCGTTCTTCTGGCCGGATTCTTCTACGACGTAACCTTCGGTCTGTGGAGGGATCACATCACCATCAACCAGGAGAGGAACCCGTTCACCACATACAAGCTAAACCCGACGTGGGGACTCGTGATAGCACAAACCAATGAGATTCTAAGACGAGTAGCCCCCGAGGACGAGGAAATACAGAGATACTGCAAGTTCGTGGACAGGATGCTAGTGTGGAACTCCAAGGAGGAGATATGGGCCAGAGCAATGTCCTCATGGAAGGAAATCTTAGGTGAAGAGGACCCCTTCCTCTTCTATCTTGACGAGGAATCGAGACGGAACCTGGAAGAAGCAGCGGACAAACTTGAGGACTTCTAGAGGTCTCCGATGCCGTTCGACACCGATGAGATAGTCAATATCGCCATTCTTGCGGGTCAAGCGATAATGGGCATCTACGATTCCCCTGAGAGCTTCGTAGTGGTGTCAAAGAGCGACGACTCTCCACTAACCAAGGCAGACCTGGCAGCGCATGAAACCATCATCAAAGGACTCGCTTCAGTTGATCCCGACACACCGATAGTATCCGAGGAGGGCCGAATCGGCAACCCCCTCAACAGCGATCTCGCTTGGTTGGTCGACCCACTCGACGGCACAAAGGAGTTCATCAAGGGGAACGGGATGTTCACGGTTAACATTGCTCTGATGAGGAGGGCCGGAGATCGGTGGAATCCCATTTTCGGGGTCGTGCACGCCCCGGTGTCCCGAACCACTTGGTTCGGTGGCGAGGCAACCCCAGCCACGCGGATCACCGATGCAGAGACAGACTCCATCACAGTGAACACAACAACCTCGACGCCAATCCGTCTTGTTGCAAGCGGTAGCCATCGTGCGGCAAGGGATGAGCAATTCGCAGAACAAATCGGCAAACACGATCTCATCAGAATAGGCTCTTCTCTCAAGGCATGCGTCGTTGCAGATGGAACCGCCGATCTGTATCCGAGATTCGGCCCCACTTCATGTTGGGACATAGCAGCGGCCCACGCAGTGGTCGTTTCAGCAGGGGGTCTTGTTCTGGGGCCAGACTGTCAAACATTGGACTACGACTTAGTGGACGACGTCCTAAATCCACACTTTCTGATAACTTGCAGTTCCGAGTGGAATGAGATTTGGATTCAGAATCAGGATTAAATGGATAACTCAGTTCGGCGAGCCGTTCAGGTGTGGTGATGGGTAACAAGGTAGTTTGGTTGTTTGGACTCTCGGGAGCAGGAAAGACGACTATTGCAGAGGCCGCTGCAAAGAGATTTGGTGCAGAGCTCCTAGATGGAGACACAATTCGCGACTTCTTCTCCAACAACGACTTCTCTAGAGAGGGGAGGGAGAGGCACCTACTAGGAATCGCAAAGATGGCTACGCTAATGGCTAAGCATACCCCTGTGCTGTGCTCGTTCATAACCCCCTATGAGGACGTGCGTGAGAGAATTCTGGAAATCCTCCCACAGAATTCCACTATGGTTCACGTTTCAACTTCGCTCGAAGTATGTGAGGATAGGGATGTCAAGGGTCTCTATGCCAAAGCAAGAACAGGAGAGATTTCCAATTTCACTGGAATTTCAGATCCATTTGATGAACCAATCTGCGCACACATTACTCTAGACTCAAGCGGTGCTCCTGGCCATACAGTAGAAGACATGGTCAAGAATCTCTCACACCTCTTCGAGAAGCCCAAGGCAGTGTTACTCCCGGGTCGGTGGCAGCCACTGCATGTGGGCCACGAGTGGCTAATTCAGCAGGAGCTCGATAAGGGCAAGAGAGTAGTCGTTGGCATCCGAGACACCCCCGTAACCGAATCAGACCCGTACCCGGCCCATCTCCGCAAGCGCATGATTGAGCACAGGTACTCGGACGAGGACGTAGAAGCGTGGATAATGCCAGACATCGAGGCCGTATCTTACGGACGCAAGGTCGGATACGAGGTAAGAGAAGCTCAAGACATACCTGCAGGGGTTTTCGCAGTTTCTGCAACAGGAGTAAGGGGGGGCAACAGGGCAAACGTCTCGGAGAGAGTCATGGAGTTCATGATATCAGAAGGCATCTGGGACGGAGAGTAATTTGGCCTCAGACAAGGTCAAGGGATTCGCACTTCTCGCCTGCTCTATTCTACTCCTGCCGATATCCTTGGATTTGATGCAGGTTCACGATGACGTTGAGAGGGAATATGAGAGAGAGTGCGACCTCCAGTATCGTGCACTAATAGGCAACGTCAGCACGCCTGACTGGGGTCTTTGCACTGAATTGGATGAGGATCGGTCTAGGAAGGCAGCCATGTTCATGACTTCGCTGGGATTCTTCGTGCTAACCGGGCTCGTCGGAACGGTCATGGTGCTCCCAAGCAACGAGAACCAGAGATAACAGCGTCAGCGACGCCTTCATTGCACCCCTTGCATCCCGTGGTCCATGACTGAGTCTGACAGAGCAGAGCTTCAGCGGCTGGCTCAACTGGTTGAGGTCAACAGAGAAAGGCTCCAGGCACTAGAACAGCAGATTCGGAATCTCGAGGGAATAAAAATCGAACAGGAGCACGCGATAGAAGCACTCGAATCCATCTCCGAGGCTGGGACTAAGGGTGCGATGGTCCCCCTCGGTGCCGGCGTCCAAATTGTCGCCGACATCCCAGCAGGAGCAGGAGCGGTAGTCGACATTGGAAGTAGAGTCCAAGCCGAGAAGACGAGACCGGAGGCAACCGAGATGCTCAGAAAGAGGAACGAGGAGCTGAACGGAATAATCGGCCAAGTTAAGAAGGAACACGAAGAACTCGAAAACCACCTGGTCGCTCTAGCAAACAGGTTCAACGAAATAGCCAATGGGATACAGGCCCCCGAGGGTGAAATCCATCATGAGACCAAGCAGAGCAAGGCAAGTCAGCCAAAGAGCAGGCCGAGGAGAAAGAGGGGCACGGAATTAACCCTGGACGATTGAGGACTTTCTATGGGACTCTTCGATCGCTTCCGCAAGAAGGTCAAGGACGCCGATGACGATACGAGCATCGTGGCGGAAGCGGGCACCGAGGAGGCCGAGCAAGCAATTGCCGAGAGAGATGCAGCCATCAGGAGACTGAACCAAACAGAGAATTCAGAAGAGAGGTCACCGAAAACCGCAAGCGAGTGGGATGATTTCGACGATGAAATAGCAGACCCATTCTCCAGCCCGGCCAGTTCCAAGGATAGGAAACGAGCCGCTCGCATTCAGGCTTCTAGGAAATCCAAGAAACCCGCCGAGACCACGCGAAAAAGAAATCCAATGGATTCGACCACGGGGAGAAGGATGGTGAAGTCCGACTTGAAATTCGAAATCGACCTTTCCAACTACCATACTAGCATGGGAGGGATGGTAATTAGCGGTGGTCCGGTATTGGATGGGATTCTGGAGGAGTTGGAGGAAGAGCTCCTCTCGTCCGACATGGGTCATGATGCGGCTTCGGAACTGATCATCAACCTCCGCTCACATCTAATCGGTTCCAGAGTTAGCCGGAAGGTACCGCTAAGCGAAGTCGTGGAAAGAGCCCTAAGGGGGGCTCTCCTGTCCCTACTCAGAGCCGGCTATTGGGATTTCGACAGGACAATCGGGGATTTCGTAGCAGAGGCCACACCCGTTGTTATCATGATGGTCGGGGTCAATGGGACAGGCAAGACGACCACTTCTGCTAAGATTGCAAAGAGATTGGTAGACCAAGGATTAGAGGTGGTTCTTGCCGCAGCAGACACCTTCAGGGCTGGCGCAATAGATCAACTGGCAACTCACGCCGAACGATTGGGAATCAGGTGTATCAAGAGTCAGCGCGGAGGGGATTCCGCCGCAGTTGCTAGGGATGCCATAGAGAGCGCCAAGGCCAAGGGCGATGATGTGGTAATCATTGATACATCAGGTAGAATGCAGAACAAGTCAAACCTGATGGAGGAACTTCAGAAGGTGCATAGGATTACCAACCCACATCTAGTGATTTTCGTTGCAGACGCACTTGCTGGGAACGACGCAGTCACCCAGGCAATGGAGTTCCAGAGAAGGCTGTCATTCGATGGAGCGGCACTCTGCAAGCTCGATACCAGTGCAAGGGGGGGAGCAGCCCTGTCAATATCGCATGCAACCGGTCGACCAATCATACTTTCTGGAACCGGCCAGGGCTACGACGACCTAGAGCCGTTTGATCCAAACTGGCTTGTAGACCAGCTACTTTCGTGAGCCAACAACCACCTCCTTCTTGAGCCTCATCCCCTGTGGCAACACTAGATGACGTCTGAATCCAAGCCGACGACCCTCATCGTCCATGAGAACCGAATCACTGCAAGTAGGCTGAAGTCGATAATGAGTCAGAGGGGGTGGGATTCCCAGATTTGCGCTGATGGGGACAAGGCGGTCGACGAGTACGTCAGGATGAAGCCTGACATGGTATTCATGGGGCTGAACCTGCCAACTATGAATGGGCATGTCGCAGCCCTCGAGATTCGTGAGAGCGACCCTCAAGCTCGCATAGTTTTCGTAGTCAGCAAGTCCCGAGTGAACAAGGCAAACGACGCAGCCTACTCTGCAGGGGCCGTTTCTGTGTTGGTGACCCCCCTTACGAGAGCGGACATAGATCAGAAATGGGTCTTGATGAGGGGCCCGATTCCCGATGCACCAGGATTAGCCGACTTGGACGCTCTCTACCCCGATTTAGAGGAGGAGCCCAACAACCCCCCCATCCTCTCCCCCCTTCCCGGCCACCCGGGCCTAGAATCACCCGAGGATAACGTAACCCCATCTTCCCCGATGATGCCCTTGCCAGATTCTCCTAAACCAAAAAGAAGGCAGACTCTCTTCCCATTACTGACTCTGCTGGTTGTTGCGTCGATTAGCGTCGGCACGGCATACTATCTTGGAATAATAGAACTCTAGACCCTATTGTCTTCCACGAACTCAGCCACTACTCCGCCAACCATGCTACTACCAGTCGGCGCATCTGTAATGATCTCGACAGACACCCCATCATCGTACAGCAGGCTCTCATCCAATCCAGATAGTCTTAGCCCGACCCTCCATCTCTTCAAACCCTCGAAAACGACGTACGAAGCTACCCCGAAAACCACCAGTGCCGAGCAGCCCCATTCTACCATGCCTGCGGCGGCCATTCTATCTCTCCAGCAAAGCTCCCCATGAGGACGAAGCGTATTCCCGTGCCGCTGCGGGCGGGTCATCCGACTTGTGAATCCCAGAGCCGACAATTATTGCATCAGAACCAGATAGAACAGCATCAACGGGGTGTCCATACCTCTGTCCCAGAACCCCTTCCTTAGCACTGAGATTTACACCCGGGGTCCAAATCATCTGCCCCTCCCCAACCTTTGAACGCAGTGACTTTAATTCCGCTCCAGAACTCCCATTTCCAATATATCCCAATACATGAGGGGAGGCCCGCCCAATCTCCAGAGTACTTTCCGTGTATGAATCGACCAACAGGTTCCCCGAACTGGACATTTGTGCTAGGAGAAGAACGCCCCCAATTCTTTCGACATCGTCCCAAGCCGCGGCAATACCGTCAACGACATCAGGCCCACTAACACTGTGGGACGTGACCAAGTCAGCCCAAGATCGAATGTCGAACAAACCCTCCATCTGGGTCTGTGCCACTCTTCCAATGTCTGCGAACTTCCTGTCTTCGAACAGTATCATTCCCCTGGAGCGAGCGGCCTCAACCAATCTGTTCCAATCGGTCATGTCGAAACCTTCGACCATATCGACATGCGTCTTCAGCGCACAAACATGGTCCCCCACATCCTCGATTAGATGTAACATTCCATCAACCGTCGGCAAGTCTGCGGCCAGGACAACCAAAGACTCCTTCTCGCATGCTATCCGCATGAACTCGTGTGATAGAGGGTGCGCGCAGTTGTCCCATCTGGCCCCCCAAGCATCCTCGGCTTTCATCCTGCAGCCCTATACTCGCCTCTTTGTCAAGTCTTCCCCTTTCTCAGAAATATGAAGCCCCGTCAGTTCCCGCCAGCACCATGCATCCAGCGGCGCTAGTTGGTCTGGGAGGGGCAATTGGGTCGATAGCACGTTGGGGGATTTCCGAGGCGATGCCCGTTGGATCAGGAACTGAGGTGCCTTGGGCCACAATAGCAGTGAACCTCCTAGGAGCACTCATCCTAGGAGCACTCATGTCCGCCTCACTGCAAACTGACACACTGCTATTCCTCGGAACAGGACTATTGGGGGGTTTTACCACCATGTCCACATTCGGATTTGAGACAGTTAAACTTCTCCAGAGCGATAGCAACACCGCAGCAGCAGTATACGTTTCTCTGAATCTCTTGGCACCGCTAGCCGCATGGCTCGGGTGGCAATTGAGTGAGGCCTTTCTGACTTAGGGTGAAAATATGCCTTCTGAAACGCAAATCAGACTCTTTGAAGTCACAACCAAGGATCTAGATGGATTGCCCGACTCACGTGGCGAGAGCGTTCGTTCGATGCTCAAAGCAGATCACGGGATTGAGATCGATTCAGTTCGAGTGATATTGGGATACCAAGTCAAGTCCGATATTTCCGACTCCGATGCAGAGGACCTAATCTATGACCTGTTTGCCGACCCTGTAATTGAGATCGGATCAAAGGACTCGAGGATGTTGGATGGCTTCTCAACCCACCCAGAGGTAGCAATACAAGTGGGATTCAAGCCAGGAGTTACTGACAACTCAGGGCAGGCCGGACTAGATGGACTGAAAACCCTGTTTCCAAAACAATCTTCAGCTAAAGTGGCCACATTCACGACCTATGCTTTCTGGGGGGTCCCAGAGGGAGTCTCTCCATCCGAACTGGCAGCCACCCTACACAATCCGATGATTGAGAGGGCCGCAGTGACGGGTAGTGATGGCTGTGGTGTCGGCGATTGGCCCCTCCTTGAGTTTCCCGAGATCTCTCCTGCAATCTTCCAAGAGCCAGCAACCATTGATTTGGAGGTCAGTGACGATGAGCTAATCGAAATCAGTGAGAAGGGACTATTGGCACTCAATCTAGAGGAGATGAGGGCGATACAAGCACACTATCGCGACCCCCTCGTCAGATCCGTCAGGAAGGAGATGAACCTTCCCTCGGTTCGACCGACAGATGCAGAGCTAGAATGCCTCGCACAGACATGGTCAGAACACTGCTCGCACAAGATTTTTGCAGCTAGAATTAGGCATACTGACAAGGTGACTGGTGAGGATTCGACAATCGACTCACTGTTCAAGACCCACATTATGCAACCCACACTCGACATACAGTCAGATGTAGATTGGCTGCTCAGCATCTTTCATGACAATTCAGGAGTCATCTCATGGAATGATGAGTGGAGTGTCTGCATCAAGGCGGAGACTCACAACAGCCCAAGCGCACTAGATCCCTATGGAGGGGCCATCACCGGAATAGTGGGGGTGAATCGAGACATCCTCGGCACTGGACTAGGAGCTAGACCGATAGCCAACACCGATGTATTCTGTTTCGGTCCACCAGACTATTCAGGGGGCATCCCTCCAGGGCTATTCCACCCCTCGAGAGTTTTCAGAGGTGTGCATTCTGGGGTCAGATCTGGCGGTAACGAGTCCGGAATTCCGACTGTAAACGGGGCAATAGTATTCGATGAACGGTATATTGGCAAGCCATTGGTCTTCTGCGGCACCGTTGGAATCATGCCACGTTTTCTTGCGGATGGCAGGGAGAGCCATGTGAAGACCCCTCAGCCTGGTGATGTTGTCTACATGGTTGGGGGGCGCGTCGGAAGTGACGGGATTCACGGCGCTACCTTCTCCAGTCTGGAGTTGACTGAGGAGAGCCCGAGCTCCGCAGTCCAGATAGGCGACCCAATCACCCAGAAGAAGATGCTCGACATGATTCTCGAGGCGAGGGATGCGGGGCTAATCCAAGTCATCACGGACAATGGGGCTGGCGGGTTATCCAGCAGTGTGGGTGAGATGGCAGAACTCACTGGCGGTGCGGAACTAGATCTCGGAATGGTCCCTCTGAAACAAGCGGGACTGTCCTCTTGGGAGATACTTGTCTCCGAGTCTCAAGAGAGGATGACTGTGGGTGTCAGACCAGAAGATTGCTCCGACTTCGAGGAACTAGCCGCTCTGCATGAGGTGGAAGCTACCGCCGTGGGCCTGTTCACCGAATCCGGAGCCTTCGTTGTCCGTCACGGGGCGACTCCGGTCGCCAACCTACCCATCCAATTCCTTTTCGATGGCTGCCCACAGCTCCAACTCGAATCAGAGTGGCAACCTCCCATCCATTTACCAGTAGAGACGCCAGACCTAGACGATGTGGGCATGGGAGCAATTCTTGGTAGATTGTTAGCCAGACCAAACGTCGCTAGCAAGGAATGGTGGGTCCGGTCTTACGATCACGAGGTCATTGCCCAGAGCGTGATTAAGCCATTCGTTGGGGTAAACCACGATTCTCCAGGGGATGCTGCGGTAATCGCCCCATTGCAGGGTGGAACGCAGGGGCTGGTCGTTTCGAACGGCATTTCTCCAAGATACTCTGATATCGACGCTTATGCCATGGCCGCCGCCTCTGTGGACGAGGCACTGCGCAACGCGGTCTGCGTTGGGGTGGACTTGGACCTGATTTCGGGGTTGGATAACTTCTGCTGGCCGGATCCAATCGAATCCTCCAAGACCCCAGACGGGAGGTACAAACTCGCTCAGCTTGTGAGGGCCAATCGTGCTCTGGATGACGTCTGCAGGGCATATCGCCTCCCATGCATCAGTGGAAAGGACTCCATGAAGAACGATGCGTTGTTGGGGGGTGAGAAGATCAGTGTTCCACCCACTCTCCTGTTCAGCCTCCTCGGCAACCACCCTGACGTCCGCAAGGCAGTCTCTTCCGACTTCAAGAGGCCAGGTGACGCCATCTTCCTAGTAGGTCAGACGCATCAGGAGCTCGGCGCCAGCGAGCTCTCGTACATGCTCCGAGACCAGGGCGTCGGGGGGATTGGAGGAACCGTTCCCGAAATCGATCCGGAGAGGAACATAACAGCCTACAGAGCTCTGACTGCCGCGATGAGGGACGAACTAGTGGCAAGCGCTCACGACTGCAGCGACGGTGGGCTGGCCGTGGCCCTGGCGGAGTGCTGCTTCGGCTCAGACTCCGGAGCAACGGTGGACATAGCTCCGCTATGGTCGGACTGCGAACACCTAGACACATGGGGGGCCTTGTTCGGCGAGAGTCTTGGAAGGATTCTGGTGAGTACCAGTCCGGATGACAGGGATGCCTTCGAGACTTCCATGGAAGGGGTTAGCTGCCATCACATCGGAGACGTATCGGAGGGTGATAGAATCTCATTCTGGAGAGATGACCAGGTCGTATTGGTTGCATCCATGTCGGAATTGAGGGACTTGTGGAAGAGCACTTTGCATGGGGGCGGGGAATGATGGAGCCAAAGGTCGCCGTGCTTTCCGGGTTCGGGATCAACTGCGAGACAGAGACCATGGCCGTATTCGAAATGGCAGGGGCCTCCGCCGACAGGGTCCATGTCAACAGACTAGTATCCGAGGAGGCCAAACTGTCCAACTACCAGATCATGGCTATCCCGGGAGGATTCTCCTTCGGAGACCACCTAGGAAGCGGCAGGCTGCTGGGAAACCGCCTCAGATTTGGACTCAGGGAACAAGTCAGGGAGTTCGTGACCTCAGGGAAACCGATCATCGGCATCTGTAATGGGTTCCAGGTTCTCGTGAAGATGGGTCTACTCCCGGGGGATGACGAAGTCAGCTTGACTCAGACGGCATCACTCGCACTCAACGATAGCGGCCATTACGAGAACAGATGGACGACACTCGAGTTCGATCCAGGCAGCCCATGCATCTGGACAGATGGACTTGAGCGAATCCGAGCCCCTGTCCGTCACGGAGAGGGCAAATTCGTTACAGATAATCCCACTTTTATGGATAAGTGGGCCGAATCAGGTCAGTTGGTCGCACGATACGTGGACCCCTCCTCCTCCTATCCAAGTGCGGCAGACGAACCACTCCCGTACCCGATATCTCCGAATCAGAGTTGGAGGAACGTTGCAGGGGTTTGTGATCCCTCCGGACTCGTCTTCGGTTTGATGCCGCATCCAGAGGCAAACCACTCAACATGGCTAGGTGCGACTTGGACTAGAGAGGACCCAGTTCACGGTGAGGGAGAAGGCATGGGAATTTTCCACAATGCAGTTAGGCACGTTCTCCAAATCTAACCCAGCATCTCGAATCCCCTCTTGAAGGCTGCCAGAACCAGAACTAGCACTAGCAACCCCCTGATCCCACTTTGGGATGACACCCGTGACCCATATCTTGAACCAATAAATCCCCCTACCAGTACTACAGATGAGAATGGAATTAGGAGTTCTATATCCAAGTCAATCCTACCAGCAAGACCCGCTCCAGTCAAACCGGCAAGGGAGTTTAACCAGACGAAAAGGGAGGTGGTTGCAGCAGCCTCTTTCGCTGTAGCCCACCTTCCAAGCATGAGAGCCGGGAGAAGAAAAATCCCACCTCCCAAACCTATCACCCCACTGGCCAAGCCTATACCTCCACCAACAACCGCGGCTTTGGTAGCACTGGGTCGAACCGCCTCGCTTACTCCCGCATCACCGGACACCAACCGCCACGCCGCAATAATCAATGCAATAGAGAGTAGGAAATCGTAAACGTCCCCCTCAATTAGCATGAAACCTCCAAGGGTAGCCATGGGCACGCTTGCGGAGATGAACGGGATGGATAGATCCCCGACATGATGCCCAGATTTGTGGTAGTGCCAGAAGGAGATACCCGCGACAATAATATTCAGCGACCATGCATATTGCTTGAGCCATATCGCTTCCGACGCGGCAAAGGTAGTCATCGAAAGCACAGCTAGGTACCCGGAAGCACCTCCCAGACCAACCGAAGAGTAGAGGGCTGCCACTGCGAATAGGGCAAATAGCACCAGGATCAACTCAGCGGAAACCACGAGGACCGCTTTGGGAAGGACACTTCAACTCCACCGTTTCTCGGGACTCATGGAGAAGGGAGTCTCTCTTGAGCGGGCTTTGGATATTGCGACCCAGTTCCTAATGGAGAGAAAACAAGAGACCTTGCCCTTGGATACCGCGACGGGGAGGATACTTTTCGACGACCTTAGATCCCTTGTGGATGACCCACGTTTCGACAACTCTGCAATGGATGGATGGGCCGTTAGGGAGGCTGACTGCCAAGAATTAGGGACGGTATTGAGGATAGTTGGAACCAGTCAGGCCGGCTCCACGGAAGTACCACTAGTGGGAGAGGGAGAGGCCTGCAGCATCATGACGGGAGCCCCAATTCCAGAGGGTGCTGATGCGATTGTGATGGTGGAGGACTCAACGAACCATGATGACTCAGTCACAATCAACGGACCAGCCAGGCCAGGCTTCATTCGCAAGAGAGGAGAGAATCTCGTTGAGGGAAAACGTCCTCTGAAATCCGGAAATTTCCTCACCCCATCGGCGATATCCCTTGCAGCAACAATGGGTCACGCTAGAGTGTCTGTGGTGAGACAACCTTCGATAGCAGTGATAGGAGTAGGAGACGAGCTGACCCCTCCTGGGGAACCCCTTTCGGAGAATTCAATATACGAATCCAATACCTTTGGGATTTCCTCTCTTGTGAAGAAGATGGGTGGAGTCCCACGGAGATCGGAACTGATTCGAGACAGCATTGACGATCTGAGGGAGGCCCTTGACGGGGCAGCTGAATCTTGTGATGCCATAATCACCAGCGGAGGAGTCAGTATGGGCAAGTGGGACATTGTCCGACAGATAATGGAGGAAGAAGGAGATGTCAGATTCTGGAGAATTATGATGAGGCCCGGAGGACCGCCCATCTTCGGTTCTTGGAAGGGAATTCCGATCTTCGGACTCCCCGGAAATCCAGTAAGCAGTCACGTGGTCTTCACGGTCTTGGTAGCACCTTGGATGTCCAAGAGCATGGGGTCAGACGAAGCCTACGGCCCCAGACTGGCAAATAGAGTACGGGTCACGATGCAGGAACCACTCAAGGGAGCCCCTGGAAAATTGTGCATGAGGAGGATCTCAATCAGACAAGAGGGGGACACTTTGGTCGCCTCCACGAGTACTCATCAGGGAAGCGGGAATATTCACAGCATGGTTGCGCACAACGGCCTTTCACTACTCCCTCCTGATACGAATTGCGAAAAGGGCGGCACTATCGATGCCCTATGGCTATGCTGAGCCATTAACCCTAAGAGCGCCCGATTCGGATTACCCCCCGTGTTCGCAGAGTGCGTAGTTTGCAGAGGCACGAAGGGCATGTGCCGGATTTCTCCATGTCCGCTCCTGACTGAGGTCAAGCGCAGACTCCCCGATAACGAGGTCACTTCTCTGGCCGGTTTGTCAGGCCCCAGTCCCCCTTCTCTTTTTGTAGGGAGGTTCGCCTATCCAAATGTCAGAGTCGGACCGAGTGTGTCTTGGATGCAAGGGTCAGATTGTCAAATGCCATCCAGCGGCGACCCAGCCGATCTCTTCGGGGACCCGCTGGAGGAAGTGGCAGCTAGACACGCTAACCTTGTTACAGGGGGTAGAAAAATGGCAACAACTAGCCCGAGAGAACCTGATGAGGTCCTCGAGGCCACCCAGACAATAGCAATGTCCTCCGGAGCAGTGGATGTCGAGCTTCACTTCCATCGCTCGGTTCCGATAGGCGGCCCACCAACCTTCAACACGATGAGCACCCCTCTCGGTCCATCGGGCGATTTGGTCAGTGCCAATGTTATCAGCCATGCCAGCATTCCCAGGAAGGTTGACTCAGTCGCAAACGAGACCGATCTCCTTGCAAACGAAGCGATGGGAGAACTAACATCCTCTGGAATTGGAGAGGCGCACATCTCTAGAATACTCTCTTCTGGCCTCCTTGGAGGGAAGGACAATAGGAAATTGGTCCCAACCAGATGGGGGATCACTGCAACCGATGACACACTCTCAAGACAGTGCTGGGCAAGGGTCAGGGATCTGCCATCACTAGACAAGTTCATGGTTTTCGAGGCTAGCTATCTGGACAACAAATTCCACATCATCCTCTCCCCGGGGTTATGGGCGTTCCAGATGCTAGAAGCATGGTGCCAGGGCTCGGTCTGGGGGTCGACGGGAAATGTCCTTGATGATTGGGAGGAGATGGAGCCGAGATCCAAATACGCAAAATCGGTCACAGGTGCCTACTATGCTGCCCGCCTAGCGGTACTAGAGCACATGGAGGCCATCGGAAGATCAGGGGCCTGCATGATCTGGCGAGATATCGGACCCGGGTACTGGGCGCCGGTTGGAGTATGGCTAATCAGAGAGACTGTTAGAGAAGCGATGAAGCGCAAGCCAACTGTTTTCGACACATTGTCAGAAGCCATCTCATATGTCTCTCCAAGGGTTTCGTCCCCAGAGGCGGTGAGACGATCATGGTTCGCAAACAGAGGGAGGCAAACCACACTCGACGTCTTCTGAGAAGATTGCTCGGGCATGGATTGAAAGGAGTGCGCCATGACTCCTTACTCTGGCCGAGGTGATGCGATGTCTGACAGGAAGAAGAACGGATTCTCCAAGCATGGTTGGATAGAGGTAAAGGGCGCCCGGACTCACAATCTCAAGGACATTGACGTCAGCATTCCAAGGGGGATGTTCGTTGTGATTTCTGGCGTTTCCGGCTCTGGCAAGTCAAGCCTGGCATTTGATACCCTCTACGCAGAGGGTCAGAGACGATACGTGGAGAGCCTCAGCTCCTACGCGAGGCAGTTCCTGGGGCAGATGAAGAAGCCGGATTGTGATTCGATAGAAGGCCTATCACCAGCTATCAGCATAGATCAGAAGCAGGGAAGTCACAACCCGAGGTCCACGGTCGCCACAGTAACCGAGATGATGGATTACATGAGACTCCTTTGGGCGCGAGTCGGCCTCCCTCACTGCCCCGAATGCGATCGTGAGGTGAGCAGGAGAACCGTGCAGGAGATAGTAGATGATGTCCTTTGGCGATTTGAGGGCCATGGGATAGCAATCTGGAGCCCTGCAATTAGGAACAGGAAGGGAACACACGCCGATCTGTTCACCGCCCTGGTCGATCAGGGATACTTGGCTGGCAAGGTTAACGGAAGAGAAGCCAGTTTCGAAGACCCCCCTAGACTGGAGAAGAACCTGAGGCACGATATCGATGTACGAATCGATAGGATGCTCTTGACCCCACCCAACAGGCAGAGACTCACCGAAGCAGTAGAGTCTGGTTTGAGGTTGGGGGCAGGGTCCGTTGCGGTGGAGAGCCTCAGTTCACCCAAGCCAGGAGAAGACAACTCGGAAGAGCAGCGATTCAGAACAGAGGAGGGAGAGGTAATCGCCTACTCGGAGGAGTTCGCCTGCCCAACCCACGGGGCATTCCTCCCTGAAATGAGCCCCAGGGTCTTCTCGTTCAACAACCCCTTGGGCGCATGTCCGACTTGCCAGGGTCTGGGTGTGGAGAGGTCATTTTCCCATGACCTCGTCATCGACAGAACAGCAACTGTGGGAGAGGGCTGCATCAGGCCATTCCGGCGTTCCATGATGTCAGGATGGTATCGCAGCCAGATGACTCAGACATGCGAGCACTTTGGAATCCCAACTGACATCTCCTTCGGAGAATTAGACGACGATAGCAGAGACATCATGCTCAATGGGTCCGGTGGCGAAGCGATCAACTTCGAATTCAACTCCGAGAAGGGTTCGTCCTACACCATGTCCAGGCCTTGGGAAGGTGTGTTCTCACGACTCGCCCGGACATACAAGGACACAAGCTCGGAACGCACTAGATCCCGCCTCACGTCCTTCATGACAGATGAGCCATGCACAAACTGCCTCGGAGACAAGCTTAATGATGCCGTCTGCAAGGTTACAGTAGGGGGGATAAACCTACCAGGAATCTCCAAGTGCAGCGTTCTAGAAGCCTTAGCAGTAGTCCAGAATTGGAGACTAGGCGGCCTGGATGACACATGGGGGAAGTTAGACCGGGAACCACCATCCAGCGTGACAGTAAGTGCAACGGAGAAGTTGGATGAACGAACCATGTACATCGGCAAGGAGATCATCAAGGAGATCGAATCCAGACTCCGTTTCCTAGCACTGGTAGGCCTGGACTATCTGACATTGGATAGGAGGGCGAACACACTGTCCGGTGGGGAGAGCCAGAGAATTCGGTTGGCAACCCAGATAGGAACCAGGCTCACGGGAGTGATGTATGTCCTCGACGAACCCAGTATCGGGCTTCACCCTCGAGATAACGACAGGCTCCTCGAGACCCTGAGGGAGCTTACAGATCTTGGCAATACGTTACTAGTCGTAGAACACGATGAGGCTACCATGAAGCAGGCCGATTGGCTGGTCGACTTGGGTCCTGGAGCTGGGAAGGATGGAGGAAGATTGATCGTCAACGGGACATACGAAGAACTCCTAGCCAACGAGGAGAGCATAACTGCAGCATACCTATCTGGTAGGGAGAGCATTCCAATTCCCGATGACAGAGTCGAACCGGACAAGGACAGATGGGTCACAATTTCGGGGGCCAGGCAGAACAACCTCCAGGACATCGAAGTAAGAATACCACTGGGTTGCATGGTAGCGGTAACCGGCGTGTCGGGCTCTGGAAAGTCGTCCTTGGTCACAGAGACTCTCGCTCCTGCGCTCTTGAGGGAACTGCATGGATCAGAATCCACCCCCGGGGCGGTAGATTCCATTTCGGGGCTGGAAATGGTGGACAAGGCCATCGTGATTAACCAGTCTCCCATAGGTCGAACACCGAGATCAAACCCTGCGACGTACACAGGGGCGTTTGGGCCGATCAGAGATCTCTTCACTCAAACCAAGATGGCCAAGGAGAGAGGATACCAGCCCGGTCAGTTCTCATTCAACGTGAGGGGGGGGAGATGCGAGGCGTGCAGTGGAGCCGGATCGACAAAGCTGGAGATGAACTTCCTCCCAGACGTATGGGTGACTTGCGATGTCTGCAAGGGCAAGAGGTACACGAGGGAGACCCTAGAGGTCAAGTGGAGGGGCAAGACAATTCACGACATCCTGGAGATGAGCGTCGATGAGGCTTGCGAGTTCTTCGAGAACCAGCCCAGGATCCACAAAATCGTGGAGACTATTCGTGACGTCGGTCTGGGATACATTCGCCTTGGACAACCTGCGACGACGCTCTCGGGCGGCGAGGCCCAGAGGGTCAAGCTCTCCACCGAACTCCATAAGACCCCCAGAAAGCACACCTTCTACATCCTCGACGAACCGACTACTGGCCTCGCCCTGTCAGATATCCACCAACTCATAGATGTCCTTCTCAGGTTACGTCGCAATGGACACACGGTAATCGTCATCGAGCATCACCTAGACGTCATCAAGTGCGCAGATTGGATAATCGATCTAGGACCGGAGGGAGGCGAACTCGGAGGGGGTGTCGTAGCAATAGGCACACCCGACGAAGTAGCTAGGGAGCCCGGCAGCTACACCGGACAGCACCTGATAGGAATGTTCTGATCGATTCCGGGCCAACCCTTGAGAAGGACCCCTCTTATCGGATTCCATGTACAGGTCACGAAACCCAGCACTCAACGACTCTACTTTCGAGAAATCTGCATACAAAGGCGACTCATGGTGGGAAGACTACGAGTCGAACATGATGACGATTGAGGGAGTCTCAGAGAAGACTGGAATCCTCCTCCTCATTACCGCGACCACTGCACTGGCAACTGCGTTCTCCATGCCTGAGTCCACCCCCTTGACCTTCTTGGG
>Ga0066850_10000541_pt1 | contig 20183 bp, 19 predicted proteins | sample ETNtaG_4_FD_67282 | JGI IMG/M metagenome (GOLD analysis project Ga0066850, IMG submission 67282) | Marine microbial and viral communities from oxygen minimum zone, Eastern Pacific Ocean - ETNP201406SV67 | ecosystem: Environmental > Aquatic > Marine > Oceanic | place: Pacific Ocean: Eastern... | reverse complement strand
TCAAGAAATTGGAATCAATTTTTCTGAAAAAAATAATATAGAAAATGAAGTAGAAGATTTTGTAGTTAATTTATTGGAAAATTTTAAGAATAATAATGATAGCGAAGAGATTTCATCTTGGATTTCGAGTTTATTTTTAAGGGCTATAGATATGCATTGGGTAGAACATTTAACTACAATGGATAACATGAGGCAAGGAATAGGGCTTCAAGCAGCGGGTCAAAGAGACCCTTTAATGCAGTATAAGAAAACCGGATTTGATTTATTTGAGAACCTATTGATTAGAATAAAAAGAGATGTCAGCTTAAATTTGATATCTTTTTCTAAATCAACAGGTATAGAGCCTCCTGCAAAAACAGCAAAAACAAAAAGCTTTATCTCAGAGGGTAATAAAAATGGAAAAATTGGAAGAAATGATCCTTGTCCATGCGGAAGTGGCTTAAAATATAAAAAATGTTTTGGCACAAAAGATTGTCGATTATGAGTCTAGATATGATCGATATGATCAAAAATAACCATTCTAAGAAATCAGGTTATATAGAAATTGTCACTAATTATTTTTCTCATCTAAAAGAAATTCCTTATCAGAAAATAAATAAAAGTTTTATTTCTGGAGAAGCTTTTAATTTGAAATTATCATTGAAACTTTATTATTCAGAATTTAAAAATTTAGATGAAATAGATGATTACTTATTCATTCCATATGACTTTAATCAAAAAGAGAGAGACATAATAAAGAGACTAATGGGCACAAAACTATATTCTGCCCATTTGAATTATTTTTATGGAATAGTTGTTGAGAATGCCATTAGAGAGATTTTGAGATTAGAAATAGAAAAAAAACGAAGCTATCATAATTATGATAATGATTCTGAAATTAACGATAAAGTCTTCGATTTGATTTATGGGAAGAAAAATAAAGACCTTTGGGCAGAATTTTGTACTTATGAAAGATTAGGGTCAAAAAGTTATTATGTTCCTAGTAAAATATATTCTTTGGAATATGATAGTTTTACATATTGGCTATCTAAAAAAAGAATTAAATCATGTGCACCAGAATTAAATGCTAGTTTAATTTCTAGAGGGTTGAATTATTTAAAAAGAATTGGGATAAAAAATGAATTATATTAACGAAGATATTTTTCCAAAAAATTATAAGCATTTAGATGTGGAAAGAAAAATCGTTCAAGAGTGGGACAAAGAAAATCTATACTCTAATTTTAACCCTGACACCAAAAAGAAAATTTTTTCTGTAGACACTCCTCCCCCTACAGCAAGTGGTTATTTACATATAGGTCATGTATTTTCATATTCTCACCAAGATTTTATCGTTAGATTCAGGCGAATGAGGGGAGAAGAAATATTTTATCCAATGGGATGGGATGATAATGGGCTCCCAACTGAAAGAAGAGTCCAAGATTATTTTAATGTTAGATGTGATCCTGAAGAGAAAAGTGTTGAGAATATATTGGATAAAATTGAAGAGAACAAAAAAAGCTCTTCAGCCTTGAAAGTTTCAAGGAATAATTTTATTGAATTGTGTCATATTGTTACAACTGAAGATGAGAAAGTGTTCAAAGAATTGTTTATGAAAATCGCATTATCTGTTGATTGGAATCATGAATATACAACTATTCAAGATTTGCCTAGAGAGCTTGCCCAAAAAAGTTTTATAGATCTGCACGAAAAAGGATTTGTTTATAACACAGATAATCCATCTTTATGGGATCCTGAATTCCAAACAGCAGTAGCTCAAGCAGAAATCGAAGATAGAGAAATGCCGGGGGCTTTTCATGATATTAGGTTTCAGACTGATTCAGGCGAATCATTTATTATTTCTACCACCAGGCCAGAATTACTTGCAGCTTGCGTAGGAGTGGCAGCTCATCCTGAAGACAAAAGATTTAAACATTTGATTGGCAAAAATGCTGTAACTCCACTTTTTGGTGTAGAAGTTCCGATATTCGGAAGTGAATTAGTTGATATGGAAAAAGGGACTGGAATTTTAATGGTATGTACATTTGGAGATAATGTAGACGTTCAATGGTGGCAAGAGAATAATTTAGATACAAAAATAATAGTTAACAAATACGGCAGATTAGATGAAGTTGATTTTGGATCTAAAGGCTGGGAATCAAAAAATCCTGAAGAAGCCAATATTTATTATTCTAGAATATCTGGGAAAAATTTGAAGCAGGCTAAAACTGAAATAGTAGAAATACTTTCAAATAAAGATAATTTTGAAGGTGAACCAGCTCTTGTAGGTAAGCCTAAAGAAATTACTCATAGTGTTAGGTTTTATGAAAGAAGTAAGACTCCATTAGAAATACTAAGCACTAGGCAGTGGTTTGTGAAGTTAATGGATAAAAAGGAATTGTTAATAGAGAAATCTAATCAAATTGATTGGCATCCAGATTTTATGAGGAAAAGATTTGAGAATTGGACTGAAAACCTCCAACTTGATTGGTGTATTAGTAGGCAGAGATTTTTTGGCGTTCCTTTTCCTCTATGGTACAAACTTGATCAATCTTCAAAACCTGATTATAACAACCCAATTGTGGCTAATATTTCTGACCTACCTATTGATCCAACTGAAGATACTCCTTTAGGTTATTCAGAGAGTGATAGAGGAAAGCCAAATGGATTTATTGGTGAGAAAGATGTATTTGATACATGGTTTACAAGTTCTTTGACTCCTCAGATAGGGGGGAAATGGGATAAGAATGATGATTTTTTAGATAAAGTATTTCCTTACGACATAAGACCTCAAAGCCATGAAATAATAAGAACTTGGGCTTTTTATACTGTAGTAAAATCAGCACTTCATCATAATGAGATACCCTGGAAAAATGTAATTATTAGCGGATGGGTTTTAGATCCTGACAGAAAGAAAATGAGTAAAAGCAAGGGGAATGTAGTAGTTCCCAATGATTTAATTGAGACATATGGTGCTGATGCAGTAAGATATTGGGCGGCTAACGCAAGATTAGGTAGTGATACCACAAATGATGAGCAAATATTTAAAGTAGGTAAAAAGTTAGTTGTTAAATTGTTCAATGCTAGTAAATTTGTACTTAATGGTGCACCAGAATCTATTGATATCAAAAATATAACTGAACCATTAGATTTATCTACAGTGCACCTGTTCAATGAATATTTAGATCAGATAACCAAGAACATGGAGAATTTTCAGTTCTCTGAGGCATTAAACAAATTAGAAGATTTCTTCTGGAATTATTTTACAGATAATTACATAGAACTTGTTAAGAATAGAAGTAAATTTAATGACTATGGGCAAAAAACTACTTCTGGATTAACAACATTAAGGCTAATATTAGAAAATTTACTTAAATTATTTGCTCCATTTACCCCTATGATTACTGAAGAAATATGGGGATGGGTATATAGGAATAACAATACAAATTATCAATCTATTCATTTGGAGAAATGGCCTGAGAAAATTAATTTAGATTTTAAAGATATTAACTCTGAACCATTGATTATTGCCAGAGAAGCTATAGGTGCAGTAAGGAAAGAGAAAACAAATATAGGTTTGAGTCTAGGAGCTGAGGTAAAAAAAGTATCATTAATTATTAATAAAGATATTCAGAGTGCCCTTGGTAGTGTTATAGACGATGTAAAAGATGCTTCAAGATCCCAAAGTATTGTAATTAAAACTGACTCTGGAGAAGGAATCAGGGCTTCAATAGATTAATTTTCTGATATTTCTATATCGCTACCAAAAAAATCAACCCAAGGTTTGAACTGCTCTACAAATTCCTTGCCTTCCTCAATTGTTGTTAGACCTTTTACAGCTCTTCCAGGATCATAGCCTTGAGCTTTTGCCATTGCTTCTATTCCTCTTTTAGTCAACCTAACTCCTCCAACTACGAATTCATCTCCGTTGTCATCTAGAACTATTAGGTCTAATCCCTTTTCTTTTTCTTTCCAAAATAATTTCATTTTTTATTTTATTATTTTTGATAACTCATCAAGTATTTTTCCTGCTATTACTCTTTTTGGCTCTATTTCTGTTGAAGATATATTGCCATGTTTTGTAATCATTTTAACTTGATTATAATCAGATTCGAAGCCAATTTCCTTGCTTGATACATCGTTAATTACAACCAAGTCTAAATTTTTAGCTTTAAGTTTATCAATCCCGTTATTTAAATGATTTTCAGTTTCTGCAGCAAAACCAACCTTGATGCAGTTATTTTTTTCTATACTTTTTAATATATCAGGAGTTTGCTTTAGGTTTAATTCTAGATTTTTTCCTGGTTGCTTCTTAATTTTTTTACCAACTTTAATTACAGGCGTAAAATCTGATACTGCTGCTGCCATAATTATGCAATCTGTCTCTTCTATTCTAGTTTTTATTTCACTTGCCATTTCTTCTGCAGTTTCAACAGAAATTTTATTGATTTTTGATGAAGTGATTAAATCAGATGATGATATTAGGGTTACATCTGCACCTCTCATTAAACCTTCTTCAGCAATTAAATGACCCATCTTTCCAGATGATCTGTTTCCAATATATCTTACTGAATCTATAGGTTCTTTAGTTCCTCCAGCAGAAACAAGGATTTTTATATCTTTTAATTCATTTTCTATTCCCAATATCCTATTTATTTCATTAGAAATATTACTTAAATCTTGTAGCCTTCCCTTCCCAAAAGATCCTGAGGCTAAATATCCTTCTTCAGGCTCCATAATTATGACCCCATTTTCTTTCAAGGTATCTATATTTGTTTTTACAGCAAAATGATCATACATATTTCCGTCCATTGCTGGAGCTATTAAAACAGGCTTAGTAGTTGCAATAGCAGTCGTCGAAATTATGTCATCACATACTCCTCTAGCGATTTTTGCAATAATATTAGCTGTAGCAGGAACTATTGCAATAATATCTGCTGTCTTTGATATGTCTAAATGATCAATATTTGAGTCTGAATTATTATCCCATAAAGAATCTGTGACTTTATTATGAGTTATGCCTTCAAAAGTTGCCTTTCCAACAAACTTTTTCGCTGATTCAGTTAATAGCACATGAACTGAAGCCCCCTTTTGGGTCCATTCGCTTGCTAAACTTACAGATTTATATGCAGAAATACTCCCTGTTACGCAGAGAGCAATTTTTTTACCTTTAAAATTTACTTTTTTATCTATCATGATTAAGTTTATAAATTAATCTTAAGCCTTCTAAAGTAAGGTTGGGCTCTATCTTATCAAAAATTGAAGTATGATTGTCTATTAAATTTGCAAATCCTCCAGTGCCAATCACAAAAACATCTTTCCTTAGAACTTTTAGTTCATTAATAATTCTACTTATAATGCCTTCAGTTAAGGAGATGTATCCCCAAAATAAAGATGATTTTAAAGACTCGTCAGTAGAATTTCCTATTACTTTGTTATTGGCACTAAGGTTTTTGAGGTCAATATTTTCTAATAATGAAGCATTATCAGATAAAGCTTTTGAAGCTACTTCTAGACCAGGAAAAATTGAACCTCCTAGAAAATCACCTTTTTTTGAAATTACTTCAAATACTGTTGCCGTTCCAAAATCAACAACTATTTTAAAGAGATTTTTTGGATATAAATAATTTACAGCGATACAGTCAGCAATTCTGTCTGCTCCTAAATCAGATACAGGCTTATAATTAAATTTTATTTCTGGAATTGAACTAGAATCTACAAATATAGGGTTTAAATTTAATTTATTGTTCATTTGTAGAATAATTTCGTCATTTAGATCAGGTACTACTGAAGAAATAATGCAACCTATTATATTTATATCTTGATCCAATGTAGATACGTATTCGGTAATAGATTCAGGTATATTTTTTATATTTTTTATATCGCTATCAAAAGAAATTGTTTTGATATTATTTTTCGAATAATTTTCGAATATTCCAACTTTTATCTTGCTATTACCTATGTCTATTGCAATTAGCATTAACTACTCCAATATTTTAAATACTTGGGGTATGAAAGATATCACATTACTAGCAGTCATTGAAGTTGATCCGTATTTTTCTTTTGCTAGTAATCCAGATTGGCTATGCACATAAGTTGCTATAATTGCAGCATCTTCAATATTAATAGAATGGTTTGATGCCAAACTTCCTATTACTCCAGTTAATACATCCCCCATTCCTGGTTTTGACATACCTCCATTAGCTAAAGTATTAATTTTCTGAGTTCCATTAGGAGTAGTTATTATTGTATTTGCACCCTTTAAGAGAATATTTAGGTTTGTATTTTTTGAAATTGTTTTAATAGATTCTAGCGAAATGTCACTTTTTTCTATGTTAAACAATTTCTCGTATTCTCCTATATGAGGCGTGATTAAAGTGGGGGTTTTGAATTTCTCCCACCAATTCTCAATTCCAGAAAGAACATTTAAGGCATCTGCATCAAGGGTTATATTATGCATATTATTAGTGCTTGAAAGATAATGCATAAGATCTTTAATTATTTTGTTTGATTCCTCATTTATTCCTAGCCCCACCCCTATAGATATAGATGTAAATCTAGATAGAGAGTCATCTGGATTTTTTGATATATCAAATTTAAAATTTGTTACTTCTGGAGTCTCATTTATGATTTCTTTTAATAAGGCAGAAGAAGTTGATATAGATGTATGTCCGGTGCCAGAAATATTTGAGGATTTTGAACTTAATATTGGAGCTCCAGGATACTGCTCAGAACCACCTATAATTAAATGTGATCCAAATTTACCTTTATATAAATTATCTTTTCTTTTCGGGAATATATTTTTAACTAAATTAAAATCTATTGCTTGAGCGCAATTAATATCTTGCTCTTCTATATCTTGCTCTTTAATTCCTAGATCTATATGAGATGTTGAAGTAAATAGAGAGGGGTCTTTTAATGTTCCGGTTGTTTGGTAGCCCAGAAATATAACATGAGATGAATTTAAAGTATTTTTATCATGAAGTCCTGTGTTAGGATCAAATCCAGATGGTAAATCTAAAGAAATAATTTTTGCACCCAGTTTTAAGCTAAGATTATTTATAAATTCTAGATTTTTTGAGATATCAGGTCTCATCGGAAGTTTTCCAGATATCCCAAGTATACAATCTAGGATTATAGTATTGTCAGTTTTCTTAATTATTTTATATTTATTTATTTCATTTAAATCTATTCCTAATTTATTGGCTAAATTTAAGTTATTAGACTTAGATTTTGAATTTATAGAATGAAAATACTCTATTTCATTTATCGAACCTTCATTTTCTAATTTATTTCCTATTAATAATCCGTCTTCTCCGTTAAGGCCAGCGCCAACAACAATAATTAATTTTGAAGGATTTAGTCTTGTTAGGATATTAGTTACCCCTTCAACCGCTTTTTTTTGGAGTTTCTTTTCTTTTGAAATCAGATTTATTTTATTTTCAATCTTCTTAATTTCAGCAGGATTTAGTATTGGAATCATGATGTCATATGAACTATAGCTGTAGCTAGATTTTTTGAATGGCTTATACTTAATTCAATTGATTTTATATTAAGTTTTTCAGCCCTTTTCTTTGCTCTTCCATGAAGAATTAAATATGGTTTTCCGCTTTTATGTCTTTGGACTTCAATTTCTCTCCAGCCAACGCCACGTATTCCGGTTCCAAGAGCCTTCATTCCTGCTTCTTTTGATGCAAATCTTGCAGCAAGTTGCGCGGGTCTTCCTTTACAATAATTTTTTTCGTATTCAGTAAAAATCTTTTCCAAGAATCTAGCAGGATACTTATTAAGAACAGATGCAATTCTATCAATTTCAATAATGTCTATTCCTATATGCATATTTTTGTTCTCGCTCATGGTAAATTGTAAACTTACGTTTTAACTAACTATATTTTATCTGATGTTAATTGATGGAAAAGAAATTTCAAAAAAAATACTAAAAGAAATTTCTAGTGATTTGCGTCAAATTTCAAAAAACCTAGGTCGGTCGCCAGCTTTATCAATTATTTTAATAGGCAATAATGCTGCTTCAGAGACTTATGTTAGAGCTAAAATTAAAGCATGCAATGAAGTAGGCATTAAAGGAGAGCTAATAAGATTTGATGTAAATGTAGATTCCAAAACTTTGATGAATAAAATAGATGAGTTAAACAATAATAGTGATATTGATGGTATTTTATTACAGTTGCCAGTTCCAAAGAATTTAAATGAGAGAGAATTGATAGAGCAGATTAATCCCCTAAAAGATGTAGATGGACTTACTGCTGAAAATATTGGATTTCTTAATTCAGGAGCACCTAGATTCATTCCTGCTACTCCATATGGAATAATGGAAATATTTAATAGAATAGGAGTTACTTTGTCTGGCAAGAAAGTGGTAATAATCGGCAGAAGCAATATTGTTGGAAGGCCTCTATTTTCTCTTATGAGCGGAAGAGGAGAAAATTCCAACTCCACTGTTACTTTATGCCATAGTTATACAGAAAATTTGTCTGAATTCACTTTACAGGCTGACATAATTATTGCAGCAACAGGTTCTGCAAATATTGTAGATGGGTCAATGATAAAGGAAGGGGCAATTGTAATTGATGTTGGGATTAATAGAGTGGATGATAAAAGTAGAAAATCGGGATATAGATTAATTGGAGATGTAGATTTTAAAACTGCAAATAAGAAAGCTTCTTACATAACTCCAGTGCCAGGAGGAGTGGGGCCAATGACAATAACAATGCTTATGAAAAATGTTTGTAACGCTGCGAAGGGAGTTAAATGAAATTAATTTCTTTAACAAACCAATGTGTTGTAATATTAAATAACACTCGATTCAAGTAAATAAATGGAAAAAATAGAGTATTTAGATTTATATAAAAAGATGTATCTTATAAGGCACTTTGAAGAGTCTTGTGGTGAGAATTATTCCAAAGGTTTTATAAGAGGATTCCTTCATCTCTACATAGGCGAAGAAGCAATAGCTGCTGGTTCTATAGCTCCTCTAAGAGAAGATGATTATATTGTTACTCACTATAGAGATCATGGTCATGCTATAGCTAGGGGATTAGAAACAGGACCCTTAATGGCTGAACTTTTTGGAAAAAAAACTGGTGTAAGTGGAGGCAAAGGTGGTTCAATGCATTTGTTTGATGCAAGTAAAAATTTTATGGGGGGTCATGCTATTGTTGGCGCACAGATACCTTTAGCTGCAGGCTTTGCGTTAGCTTCTCAATATAAGAAAAAGGATAGCATTACTGTTGTTTATTTTGGTGATGGAGCAACTAATCAAGGAACTTTTCACGAAACAATGAATCTAGCAAGCATATGGAAACTACCAATATTATTTTTTCTGGAGAATAATTTTTATGGTATGGGAACAAGCGTTGAGAAAATCAGGGCTAACGGAAAGTCTTTTGGTAATTTAGCTGAGAATTACGGCATGCCAAGCACTGTTGTTGATGGTATGGATGTCTTGGCTGTAAAAGAGACCACTGAAGAAGCTATTAAGAAGATTAGGTCTGGCTCAGGACCAGCATTTATAGAAGCCACCACCTTTAGATATCAAGGCCACTCAATGGCTGATCCAGCGAAGTATAGAACAGATAAAGAACTTGATGAATGGAAAGAGAAAGACCCCTTGATTAATTTTCATAAGCATTTAATAGATCAAGGACTAGCTACCGAATCAGATATAGAAAAAGTATCTAAAGCTGCAGATGATGATCTAAATAAGGCAGTTAAGTTTGCTACAGAAAGCCCTGAACCTGATTTGGATGATATAAAAAATGATATTTATGCATAATGAGTGAAATTACAGTAAGACAATCAATCCAGAAAGGTTTAGTGGAGGCACTTGATGCTGATCCTAATGTTTTCATAATGGGTGAAGATATTGGTGATTATGGAGGAGCTTATGCTATTACCTCCGGGTTTCTTGAAAAATATGGCCCAGAGAGAATAAAAGATACTCCTATTTCAGAGGCAGCTTTTATTGGTGCTGGAATTGGAAGTGCTGCTGCAGGTTTAAAACCAATCATAGAATTGATGTCTATAAGTTTTTCTTTAGTTGCTTTTGATCAAATAGTTAACATGGCTGCCAACATTAGGTATATGTCTGGTGGTCAGATTAATGTCCCAATGGTTATAAGAGCTCCAACTGGAGCGGGAATGCAATTAGGGGCGACTCATTCACAAAGTTTTGAGACTTGGCTTTGCGAAGTTCCAGGACTTAAAGTTGTTGCACCTTCAAATCCATCTGATGCACTAGGGCTAATAAGATCTTCAATAAAAGATCCGAATCCAGTTATATATGCAGAATCTGCTGGTTTATATGGTCTTAAGGGAGATGTTAGCGATAAATATTATGAAATAGAAATTGGGAAAGCAGACGTCAGGACTACCGGAGATGATATTACATTAGTTTCATATGGCCATGGGATGCCAATGTTAGAAAAAGTAGCAGAAGAATTGGATTCCAAAGGAGTTTCTAGTGAAGTTATAGATTTAAGAAGTCTGAGTCCAATGGATTATGAGACTGTGAATAAGTCTGTTCAAAAAACTGGCAGAGCACTTTTACTTGATACATCAAGAAAAACAGGTGGTGTCATGGCTGAATTAGCAACTTCTGTACAAGAATCAAGTGGGGATTATCTAGATGGCCCATTGCTTAGAGTTGGTAGCGAAGATGTTCCTTGGCCTTATAATAGAAAATTAGAGCAACACGCTATGTCGAGTGTACCTAAAATTTTGAAGCAAATCGAGATAGGATATAGTTTATAAATTAGGAGGAATAATATGATAACTGAAGTAACAATGCCAAGCATGGGTGCCGATATGACTGAAGGCACTATAGTCAAGTGGTTAAAGAAAGAGGGAGACGAAGTAAAAAGAGGGGATAAGCTTGCTGAAATTGAAACTGATAAAACAGTTGTGGAAATGGAATCATATGGCGAAGGTATTTTAAAGAAAATCGTTGTGGGCGAAGGTCAAGTTGTTCCTGTAGGTGATCTTATAGCATATGTAGGAGAAGAAGGAGATGAAATACCTGATTCTACTTCATCATCTTCTGCTGAAACTGACCCAAAACCTAAAGATACTCCTAAAAATGAAGCTCCTGCTATTTCTCAGAATCAAGCTTCTGGGGCAAGAGTAAAAGCCTCCCCAATAGCAAAAAAATTAGCTAGCGAACTTGGGGTAGATATATCTACTGTTGCAGGGACTGGTCCAGGAGGAAGGATAACAAGAGAAGACGTAGAAGCTGCCTCTGGTGGTGGTCAAGCTACTGAACCATCTCAGTCCTTAGGTGATACGAAAACTATTCCTCTCACTTCTATGAGAAAAGCCATAGCTGGGGTTGTTTCGAAGAGTAAATCAGAAATACCACATTTTTATATAAGTAACACAGCCGATATGTCAGATGTAATTAAAGCTAGATCTGAATTCAATGAATCAAAAGGACTAAAAGTTTCAGTTAATGATATTGTTCTTTATGCTGTGACTCAGTCATTAAAGAAATTCCCGAAATTTAATTCATCATTTAGTGACGGAAATCTTATTGAGAATCAAAGTATAAATATTGGGGTGGCTATCGCTCTTCCAGAAGGCTTAATAGTTCCTGCAGTATTAGGTTGTGAGAGTAAAAATTTAGAAGATATGTCTAATTCAGCTAAAGATCTTGCAACTCGAGCAAAAGGAGAAGGTGCTTCTTTAACGCAAGAAGAAAACAGCGGTGGAACATTTAGTGTAAGTAACCTGGGCATGTTTGATATAGATCAATTTACAGCTATTATTGTTCCTCCTCAGTCTGCTATTTTATCAGTCGGTAAAGCAAGAGAGGAAGCTGTAGTTGAAAATGGCGAAATCAAAACTGCTCAATTAATGAAAATGACTTTATCTGTTGATCACAGAGTTAATGATGGCGCAGAAGCTGCTATGTTTCTAGCAGAACTGAAATCAATTCTGGAATCACCAAGTAAAATTTTTGGATAGAGTAGGGCATATCGAATTTGTACTATAAAGAAGAGTTTACTAAAGAAGAAGAATCAATACTTTTAAATCATTTTACTAATATAGATAAGCCAGTTTTCTGCTTAATCAATATGCCTGAAGTTGTCAAAGGTGCCCTTTATGCAAGATATAGCAGATCTCCAAAATCTTTAAGAAGGCTTTTTCTAGATGAGTTTTGGAACGAAGATGATAAATTCGAGTCAATTGAAATAGATAGTTCTAAAGCAGAAAAATTGTATGAAAGAGTCTTTACTCAATATGGAGATGATTCTGTTGCTCAATTAGGAGCAGCTCACTTGGCTTGCGAGCAAGCTTCTAACCTTCTAACTAAAGTTCTTGAATGGGGAAGAATAGCATCATATTTGGAACAGAGCACAAGATATATTTATTATGATCAAAAAATGGGAGACTCCTATAGATATATGGTTCCCAAAGAATTTAAAGGCTCTTCAATTGAAAAAGATTATATAAAAAATATGGATAATACTTTTGAAACTTATTCTGAATTAGTTAGAACTTTAGTTGAAATTTATAAAAAAGAATTTCCAAAGGAAGAAGGCGTTAGTCTTCAAGCGTATAACGGAACTATAAGAGCAAAGGCATGTGATGTAGCTAGGTATTTCTTGCCTACCTCTACATTGTCAAACGTTGGAATTTTCGCGAGCGGGCAAGCTTATGAGCAATTGTTAATGCGAATGAGAGTTCATCCTTCTAGTGAAGTTAGAGACTATGGCGACATGATTTTAGAAGAACTAAGAAAAGTTATTCCTTCTTTTCTTAAGAGAGTTGATGTGGAGAATAGAGGAATAGAATGGTCCAATTATTTGAGAAATAATCAAGTTCAAACTGAAAATTATGTTAATGAAAATATTAATAATTCTATCTCTGATTCATTAGATGTAGATCTTTTAGAATGGGAAGGAGATGCTGAAAAAAAAATAGCGGCATATTGCCTGTATTCTTCATCTCAAAAATCATTATCCGATTTAAAAGATACCGTTTCTAATTTAAGCAATAAGGAGATAAGTGAAATTTTGCATAGGTATACAGGGCTGAGAAAAAATAGAAGACATAAACCTGGAAGAGCTTTTGAAAATTCCTATTATACTTTTGATATTTTATCTGATTATGGAGCATTTAGAGATTTGCAAAGACATAGAATGATGACAATAGAGTGGCAAAAAATGTCACCTGATAATGGGTTTGATATGCCTAGTGAGGTAGAAAAATCTGGCCTAGCTAATAAATGCATTAAGCTTATTGATGATTCAGTAGAACTGCATAATAAAATAAATGATAAGTTTCCAGATCTAAGAGAATATGCCTTATTGTTTGGGCACAAAATAAGATATTCAATGACCTTAAATGTTCGGCAAGCTTTTCATTTGATAGAACTGAGGACAGCAAAACAAGGCCATATATCTTACAGGGATATATGCCAAAAAATGCATAATCTTATTAAGCAGAAGGCAGGCCACGAGATTTTTTATGAATTAATGTCCTATGTAGACCATGAAAATTATGAACTGCAAAGACTTGATAGTGAGATAAAGCAATCAAGTAAAGAAAAAAACTGACTATCTTTTTGATGTCATAATGTATCCTATTGGTATTGCAATCAAGCTAACAAAAAGTCCAATTAAAAAAAATTCTTGAAATACTTGAAGACCTGAATTTAAAGTAGCGTCAGTCATTTTTTGTTGAGCTAAAGGATCAAGAGAAAATCCTTCAAGATCACTAGTTAAGCTAGAAAATCTTGTTGTCCCCCAAGCTGTCAAAGAGGAGAGTCCGATAGTCATGCCCAGCATTCTTGATACAGTTAGCATTGATGAGGCTGAGCCTCTTTCTGAGTCTTTTATTTGCTTCATTGCACAGAAGGTTATTGGTGAAATACAAACCCCAAAACCAAGCCCTATTACTGACAAATGTATTGTCATGAATGGATCAGAAATATTTAAATCCCATCCGTACATGAAGAAGAATCCAAATGAGATTAGTATAAATCCGAATAGTAATGGAATTTTAGCACCTAATTTTTCAGTGAGCATTCCTCCCATAAATGCTCCTATAGACAAGGCAATCGTTAACCTCAGCAACCGTAATCCACCTTCTAGAGGAGTTGCTCCCAAAATAGTTTCAGCCATAACAGGAACTGTAATTATGGCGATAATTAAAGTAATTCCAATAAAGAAATGAGTTAAATTAGATATTAGAAATAATGTATTTTTTAGTATTTTTTTAGGCACAATAAATTCATCTGATGTTTTATAAATAAAAATCCCGACAATTAGTGCAATTATAGATATAGAAGAAAACAAAATTAATAACTGATTGGATTTTGTGATTTGAGCGCATGCAAGGGTTATTGATGAAATAAATAAGAAAAATATAAAAGATCCTGAATAATCAATTTTGATATCTTGAAATTTATTTTTTGGTATAAAAATGAATATGGAAATTATAATAATTATAGTGGGTGGTAAATTGATCCAGAATGCCCACTCCCAAGAAAGTATTTGGGTCATAAGCCCACCAAGAAGTGGGCCAAATACGCCTCCCGCTTCAGCACTTGCTCCAATAAGCCCATAAGCAATAGGAAGTTTATTTCTTGGAACAAGGAAGCCGGCTGCAGCAATTGAAATTGGGACTAGTGCACCTCCTCCAATTGATTGGAAAAATCTTGTAGCTAGTATCCAGTTTATATTAGGTTCTCTGTGGAATAGCTTAGAAATTTCTGGACTTAGTGCTGTTAAAATTGACCCTATAGAAAATATAACCAAAGAAATTAAAAACAGATTTCTAAATCCAAATTTATCCGACAGTCTTCCCGTGAGAGGCATTATCGCAGTGTAGCCAATTAAATATATTGTAATTAACCATGACGCTGTATCTAAGCTAGTTATTGGGATTTCAAAGTCAATCATTATTTGAGGAAGAATAGTTACTACTTTAGTTTGATCATCTGCTCCAAGAAAAACGCCTGCACAGAAGGGTAGAAGTAAGAGGTAAGGTTTGAATGATTTTAAGATGCTATTTATCACAGCGGAGGTTCAACTTTGAATTCAGCATCTACGTCCCATATCTCAATAATTCTTATTACATCATCCTCGTCTAGAGGATTTACTTTTCCAACAATTTTTGCAGAAACTACATTCATATTATTTAGGTCAATTGTTAGTGTCACATCTGCTATTTTATCAGGATCTGACTCACCCACTAATGGCTCAAAAACTTTTGCATCAACTTTCCCAAAGATTTCAATATTATTACCTGAAATTTCTAATTTTTGAGGAGAATTCATATTAGAAAGTATATTTAATATCACCTCTCCAACATCAAAAGTGCCGAAAGGGCTCTGGCCTTCAGGTATTTCACTCCATTTTTGATTAATTGGGTTAGTCCAGTAGCTTTTCCCATCAATAAGAATCACATCCAACTTTATTAATTGACCGAAAGTAATAGCATTTGTCTCGAGTTTTACTCTTCTAGGAAGGATTACCTCTCCCCTAACTGATTTTAGTTGGTATAAGCCATTTGAAAGACTAGTTATACCTTTCTCATGTTCAAGACTAAATCTAAATGAACTCCAATTATCTAATTTTGATGAAGCCTTGTTTAAAATTTCTTGGGCGTCCATATCAGTATTAGAATTTGAAGAGCAAGAAAATACCAAAATAATAACAAATATTAATAATGTAGATAATTTTATTTTTCTTATTTTTCTATTTTTCATATTTATGGATCTGAGCAGTCTCTAATGTAACCACAGTTCTGACATTTAATTTTACAATGAACATCAAGTATTTTTGCCCCACAGATTATACAGGAATGTTTTTCTTCTTATTTTTTCTTTAATTCCCCCATTGATATAAGTCTATTTTTCTCCCTTGATAATACAAATTAATTGAAATAATATTAATGAAGTATTTGGGGAGCGATTTGCTGAGAGGGTTTTAAATAAGCCGACCCGTAATACCTGATTTCTGGGTAATACCAGCGAAGGGAATACGATTGAATACGACTCTAGAAATTTCAAATATTTCAAAATCTTTCAGTAATAGAAAGATCTTCGAAAGAATATCATTTAACTTAAAAGAAAAAGAGATAATCTCAATTCTTGGTCCAAGCGGTTGCGGGAAAACAACACTCCTTAATTCAATCTCAGGTATTGATGATGATTTCGTGGGTGAAATAAAAACTAATACTAAATTAAAAAGAAAAATTGATAATTTCTCATATTCCCAACAGAGAGATCTGCTAATTCCATGGAGAAATGTTTTAGATAATGCTGTATTTGGATTAGAAATTGCTGGCATTAGTAAAGATGAATCTTACCCTAAAGCACTAAGCTTGATGAAAAAATTCAAATTGGATGGAATAGAGAAAAAATTTCCTCATCAACTTTCTGGAGGAATGAGGCAGAGAGTTTCTTTAATTAGATCATTTTTATTAGAAAGGCCAATACTTTTATTAGATGAACCTTTTGGTTCCCTAGATTCTATTACAAGAGAAGATTTGCAAGATTGGTTAGTTGATATATTAAAAATTTTAAAATTGTCAGTAATTTTTGTTACTCACGATATAAATGAAGCTATAAAAATATCGGACAGAATAATTATTTTAGGCGCAAATCCAGGAAGAATTATCAAAGAAATTAAGGTTAAGGCAATCAATGATAAAGAAAAACTAAGCTTATATAAGGAAATTAAAAATAGTTTAGAGGCATCAGGTGATTAGAAATTTATTTAAATTTATGCCTTCAATAATCCTTACAACTTCTCTATTCATTTTGTGGGAAGTATTAGTAAGAGTTTTAGATGTGGCAGATTGGTTTTTACCTCCTCCATCTTCGATTATAAGAGAATTATTTTTATCTATAGATATCATTTCAGGACATCTTTTAACTACGTCTATTGAAGTATTGTTAGGATTGATTCTTTCGGTAATTGTAGCTATAAATTTTTCTTTGATAATATTCTTCTTTAAATCTGTAGAGAAGAGTGTCTACCCATTACTCATAGCTACTCAAACTATTCCTGTTATTACAATTTCACCTTTGTTGCTAGTGTGGTTTGGGCCTAATATTTTTTCCAAGATCATAATCGTGGCAATCATTTCATTCTTCCCAATAATTGTTAATTTTCTAGATGGATTAAAGGCAGCTGATTCAGAGATGATTATGATGGCCAAGCAATTTGGTGCGAGTAAAATACAAATTTTCTATAAAATTCAACTTCCTTATTCATTTCCTTATTTAATATCTGGACTTAAAATTGCCTCAGTATCATCTGTAATTGGGGCAGTTGTAGGGGAGTGGGTAGGAGCAAGCGGAGGTTTAGGATGGTTAATTAAAACTTCATCCCCTCAATTTATGACTGAAAGAGTTTTTGCATCAATATTTGTTTTATCATTACTTGCAGTAAGCCTCTTTTCTATATTTTACTTAATTGAAAGATTAGTTTTTAAAAAATACCCAATTAAAGGAAGTGGTTAAATGAAAAAAATAATAATGTTATCTATATTAGTGATTTCTATATTTTCATGTTCTAGTGAAGATGAAATTAATACAATTTCGCTTGCATTAGATTGGTATCCAAATTCTAATCATGCTGGGATTTTTTATGCAAAAGATAAAGGATATTTTTTAGATGAAAATTTGAATATAGAAGTTTATACTCCTTCTGATCCAACTACAATCCTGCAGACTGTTGCATCTGGCAGAGACCAATTTGGAATAAGTTATCAGCCTGATCTTTTATTAGCTAGGAATGAAGGTGTGCCAGTAGTTGCAGTATCTTCTGTTGTAAGAACCCCTTTAAATTCAATTATGACATTGAAGAAATCAGGAATATCAGAACCCTCTAAATTAAAAGGTAAAACTATTGGGTATCCAGGAATTCCATTAAATGTTGGAATACTTCAAAGTATTTTGGAAGGTCAGGGATTAACTATGGATGATGTGAATTTGGTTGATGTGGGATTTGATCTTGTTCCTGCTTTATTGAGTTCGAGAGTTGATGCGGTGATAGGAGCTTTTTGGTCTCATGAATCAATATTAATCGAGCTGGAAGGAGAGGAAGTAAATATACTTAAGTTCCAAGATTGGGGTATACCTGAATACCACGAATTAGTTCTTGTGACCAGCGAAGAATACCTAAAGGAAAATAAAGAAATTGTAGAGTCATTTGTTAAATCTTTTAGAAAAGGTTTTGAATCATCAATAGAATCTAATTCTGAGTCTATGGAATCACTAATCGCTGCTTATCCAGAAGTAAATGTTGAATTAGAAAAGCAGGGCATAAAACTGCTCGCTCCCCTTTGGGATGAGAGCTTAAATTCTAATAATATGGATAGTTGGAATAAGTTTGGGGAATGGATGAAAGAAAAAGGTTTAATAAGTCCAGATTTAGCTATTAAGGATTCATTTAAAATGATTCAATAAATATTCTTCATACTGTTCAGGTGTATTTAGATCTATTAAGGCAGATTCATCCTTTGTCTTATATTTAATTATTGAATCCTGATTCCTTTTAATTACTTCCCTGATTCCTTCAGTTTCTTCATTTATTTGAGTCAGTTCATTAAAAAATATATTTGAAAATATAATCGGATGGCCGCTTTTCCCATTTGAAAAAGGCATGATGATTTTCCTATTTTCTGGATGATTTATATGGAAATCAGATATTTGCTCGATGAGAAGTTTATTTCTTGGTTGATCAACCGCAATTAATAATATGTCATTTTTATTGTTAATTTCAGACAGACCTTTTTTTATTGATGTAGTTTTGCCCAGTTCAAAATCAACGTTTTCTACTACCTTAACTTCATCTGAGTTAATTTCTTTTTTGATTTCTTCTGCATTTGAGCCAATCACAATAATTATTTCTTCAATATTAGAATTCTTTAGAGATTCAATTTGAAAGTTAATCAGGTTTTCTTTGCCCCAATTCAAAAGCGGTTTGGGGGTTTTCATGCGAGATGATTTTCCAGCAGCAAGAATTATTGCAGAGAGTTTAGGCAATTTAATTTTTTGCGCTGGCAACTATTTTTTTAAATAGTTTTTCATTTAATTTCATTGGTTCAGAAGAAGAACTATTTCTGAAACTTATCATCTCAGCAACTATGCTTACGGCAATTTCATTAGGAGTTCTTGCTCCTATATCTAATCCTGCAGGAGACCTAATTTCTCTAAGCCTTCCTTCTGAGATTCCTTTTTTAAGTAAAGATTCATAGATTAAAATGGCTTTTCTTTTACTGCCAAGCAAAGCAATATATTTCGCGTCTGTCTTAGATGCATTTTCTAGCACCAAACTATCAAAATTATGCCCTCTAGTTGCTATGACTATAAAAGTATTTTTTCTTATAGGGAGATCTTTAAAGGCTTTATCAAACTTATCGTTAACTATTTTTTCTGCTTCTGGAAATCTATCTTTATTTGCAAATTCTTCTCTGTCATCTGCTATCCAGACTTTAAATCCAGATGCTTTTGCAAGTGGAGCAATTGCTTTTCCTACATGACCTCCTCCGGCAATAAGTACCACAGGATCTGTAGTTATCCCTTCTATAAATATCTGGACTTCTCCCTTTTCAATTGTTTTGCATGTACCAAAGTTCATTAATTCTGGAGCTTCTTTTGAGATTGTTTTAATAAGAGATTCATCTGATATGTCCCCCATTAGATCTCCGTTGTCTTTAAGGATAAGTTTTTGACCTATCATTTCCTTATTTTTTGAGTTAACTATAGTTGCTAAAACTAGAGAAGATTCTCCTTTATATGCCTTATCTATCTCGCTTAGGAGCTGGCTAGTTAAATCAGATTTTTCTGTTCTATAAGGATCAATTAAGAAGTACATTGTTCCTCCACATACAAGCCCGTCATTTGCTGCTAAATCTTCATTTAGCACGTAATCTTGATACTTCGCATCTCCACCGTTAGACAAGATTTCTTTTGATGCAAACCAAATATCACCTTCTACACAACCTCCTCCAAGAGTTCCTATAGTTGTTCCATCTTTTTTAACTAGTAGTTTAGAACCTGGCTTTTGAGGAGTAGAGCCAGATGTTCTTACGACAGATGCAACAACAAACTCTTCTTTATTATTTAATTCGCTTAATGCGTTACTAAAAACTTCTTTCATATGTATAATTCTACTTCATACAAATCTATTGTAGAAGTTGTTTGCAAAATCTTCCTTTGAGTTTAAGATATT
>Ga0066850_10000534_pt1 | contig 20310 bp, 16 predicted proteins | sample ETNtaG_4_FD_67282 | JGI IMG/M metagenome (GOLD analysis project Ga0066850, IMG submission 67282) | Marine microbial and viral communities from oxygen minimum zone, Eastern Pacific Ocean - ETNP201406SV67 | ecosystem: Environmental > Aquatic > Marine > Oceanic | place: Pacific Ocean: Eastern... | reverse complement strand
CAACTGGAGCACCGACCCGTCGCAAACCGAGAGCGTGCGCGAGCCGGGTGCACGCTAAGCGGAAGAAACCCGCTGATCTGGGTTCAAATCCCAGTGCCCCCACCAAATCTAACATAGGCGAAGCGCCTCATTAGTGTTCTAATTTAGGTTGGATTGAAGACATGCCGGTGTTCGCATTGACATGATGGGGCGAACTCCGATAGCATGGGGGCTGGTCGTATTGCTAATCTCCCCACTAACCGGTAGTATCGCCGCATCCAACTCCAGTATTACGAATGATGGATATTTCACCAGAGGTCCACAGATTGTGGACCCAAGTCACCATACAGAGGTCCCCTCGCAAGCAGAAATTTGGTGGGACCCAAAGGTCGACTGGTGGGAAGTTTCTTCTCTCGATATGGACAGGAATGGAATCCACGACTCAATTCAGTTTACATCGAGTCCTGTGAACATCGGCCTCTCATACTCTAGGGAAGTCTCAGACGATGACAGGATGGCATTGGAGTCGATGGGATTAGATATTCACCTTGAATTGCCAATCGTCGATGCAATCCTGATTGGTGACGTCGACCCATCACTTGCAACAGCTCTCTCTCAACTCGAGGGGGTTGTGATGGTTGAGAGGTACGGATCATTAGTCTTCTACGGAGATGTCCAGACGCCCGCCGTGAAGGCTAGCAATTCCTCTGAATATCCCCAAGGTGCATGGGACCTTGGGCTATCCGGGAAGGGCATCAATATCGCAATGGTGGATACTGGGGTGGATAATGAACACCCTGGTCTGACTGGAAAATTCGTCGCTGGATACGATGCGGTATGTTATCTCCACAGCGATCCCCAATGTGTCCTCGCAGGTGGTCGAGAGGATGACGGTTCATTCGATCCAGATGATGGAAATCAGCATGGAACCGCTTGCATGGGGATGGCAAGCGCATCCGGCATGGAGGCCGATGGGTCGCAATCAGACTTCTATGGCTCCGCTCCAAATGCCGGCTTGGTAGATGTCAGGATCGGCACTGATGTGGGGGCAGGGCCTTTCGAGAATTACCTGATTGAGCAGGAGTTCTACGAATCCGCGATGAATGGGCTTCAGTGGATAATTGATCACAAGGACGACGAGTGGTCCGGAGTTGAACAGGAAAGCCATGGAATCGACATTATCTCATTATCCTGGGGAATCACTAGTCACGAGGGAGGTGGCTCGGACGGCTCGGACATGCATAGTCGGATCCTGGATGAAGCTATGGAGTCGGGGATCGTGGTCTCGAATGCAGCTGGCAATGATGGAGAAGACAATGACGGACTATCCGGAATGAGTGCATCTTCTCTCTCTATAACTGTCGCCGCTACAGATGATATGAATACTGTCAACAGGGATGACGACGAAATCGCCGGATACTCATCAAGAGGACCTAGAAAGGACAACGGAGACGGCAACCCCATCAATGAGCTCGTTCCGGAGATTAGCGCTCCTGGGACCAACATCGTTCAAGCAGAGGGGTGCGTCAGTAGTGGTTCATGTAACAACTTCATCGGGGGCGATGCATCTCAGAATACATACACTGGCAGAGGTAGTGGGACGTCATATGCAACTCCATCTGTCAGTGGTGTAATCGCACTAGTAATGGAGGCAAATTCAAACCTCTCTCCAATCCAGATAAAGGAGGTTCTGAAGCACACCTCGGAAAACAGGGGCGAGCCTAGTCAACCAGAAGTAGACCCATATTGGAATCGTGAATTCGGTTATGGCATGGTCGATGCTCTAGCTGCAGTGGAACTAGCAATTTTCCTCGAGGAGTCTGGGCAATCGAGCTCAATAGATCCTTCGTTGCAGAACCGTGCCCTGAATTTCTCTAACGTTGGCATGATTAACATTACTGGCCACGCATGGGGCCAATCAGGATCCGTCGAAAGCGTAGAGTTTCGAATAGACAATGGCCCCTGGAAAGAAGCAACTTACTCGGGTGAACCGGGGGAAATAGGAGCTCTCACCCCATTCCTGTGGCACGTTCTAATTGATCCGGGAAAACTCGATAATGGGGAGCACTCCATAGAAGTCCATGCCGTTTCTGGAGGCTCTCACTCCCTTCCTGTCTTCTTTGAGGTGTTTGGTTCGGGGGGCGACACATCCTCCAATGGCATCCATCCCGCAGTTATTGGATTGGTTGCGTTAGTCGCTTCGGCATGGATGGGGTCACTCGTTCTAATCAGGTATCGTTCTGACGACCAGATTGAGGGGATGATATCATCGGTAACCAAGAGGGGCCAAGCAATAGATGCCGAAATTGTCGATTAATATCTTCCAATTTCAAATATGACTATTTCGACCCACCCTGTTAAAATCATAGAACACAAGTCCGCAGGTCATGGCGAGATTCTCTGACCGTTCTAAGAGCATTCGCCCAACAGGCGTAAGGAGGATGTTCGATATGGCAGGAGACGATGCCGTCCAGTTTGGTCTCGGGGAACCGGACTTCCAACCCCCCGATATCGCTATCGAGGCATTCACTAAAGCAATGAAGGACGGGAGGAACAAGTACACTACCACGGCAGGACTCCCAGAACTGAGAAGCAAGATAGCAGAAATGTGGCACCACCGAATCCCATCATTGGACGAATCAAATGTCTGCATCACCATGAGCGGGACTAATGCCCTACTCGACATATTTCTGGCAATCGTAAACCCGGGCGATAAGGTAATGATTCCAGAACCATATTTCCCCCTATACCCTCCCGATGTTGTGATCTGTGGAGGGAAACCATCCTTCTATCCTTGCAAGTTCGAGAATGGTTTCGTACCAAAAATTTCAGATTTGCAAGAAATAGTAGATGAAGATACCGTGGCGATACTGTACAACTTTCCGAGCAACCCAACAGGGGGAAATGTTGACGAAAAGCAGAGGGACGAACTTGTAGAATTCGCTAGAGAAAACGATCTTTGGCTAATTACAGACGAGGTTTATGATCGGATAGTTTACGACTCCCCTCACGTTTCTTTCCTCGGGGCAGGATATGACAAACTTGTGATGGTACAGTCATTCTCCAAGACGTTCGCCATGACTGGATGGAGGATAGGTTACCTTTTGTCTCCAGATCCGGAATTTATGGCGGAGTTGACAAAAATGCAATACTATGTCACAGCTTGCTCAAACGATGCCATGCAGCATGCCGTTCTCGAGGCTTTGGAGAACTATCCGAATTATCCTGAGGAAATGTGCGCAGAGTTCAAGGAAAGGCGAGACTTGATTTGCGGGAGGTTGAACTCTATCCCGGGGGTGACTTGTCACACCCCTACGGGTGCGTTTTATGTCTTCCCTAAGGTGGAAGTACCAGGGATGAATAGCGAGGAGATTGCTCTAAAGCTTCTGGAAGGTGGAGTTCTCTGCTCTCCCGGGACTGCCTTTGGAGAAGCAGGAGAGGGTCACCTTAGATTCGCCTACACGATTGGCAGGGAGGACATCTCTCGCGGAATGGATAGAGTCGAAAAAGTACTCGCCGAGCTAATAGGTTGATTTCTTCACCGTCAAGAAAAACCCTAGTCGTCCCTGAATAAGTCAAAGGGCATGTCCATCATCCTGCCTCCTGGATCGCTCTCAGGTATTACTTCAGATTCTCCCGACTTGTTAGCCACCTCTTCCGGAGCAGCTTCCTCACTACTGACTCCCAGTTCCTTTGTTCTTAGCGACTCTAGTCCTGATTCCTGCCCGAACATCCAATCTGGCATAGTTTGAGAACCTCCTAGGACGGAAATTGTTGTGAAGGTCGCCATCGGAAGAACTGAGATCGCCACAATGAAATCCAGTATTGCAGTTTCCGGCATCTCAGCCTCCGGAGCAATCATCTCGAGAACAATCTTCTCAAGTTGCATCTCGTGCCACTGTTCATAGTCCACGTTTAGGATGTCCAGAGAGAAGAGTAGGACCAGTCTAGCCACGAGCCAGTATAGGAAAATTGGCAGAATCCAAGATAGTCTTGAAACTCTCCATACCACATTTCTGAACATCGCTGCAATGCCAACTAGATGCCATGAAACAATAGGGTGAATCCTCACAGCGACCCAGAGTGCGATCAAATAGCCGGCCATAGCTAGATCGAAAGCCCGACTGGGTTTGACTATGGAATCCGGAACTCCTTCCATAATTGCAAGTGGAACGGCAATTAGGATAACCTGCATCGGAACTGCAAGTAATTGGAGACCACCGTGGACGGACATCAGATCGAAACCCCCCTCGCCCGTCTTCGAGTTGACCAGCTTCGCCATCTTTCCATAGGGCGAACTCTGCAGGTTGAGTCTTGCTCTGTCAACGAGTTCGGGATCTCCTGTTCGCGGGCTCATCCTCAGGAAAGATAGGAATCCTCCACGATTCGCCACGAAGAAGGGCATAAATCCTCCAACAATTAGTGCAAGAGCTATGGAAATCACCCCATAAGACAATCCAGCGGTAACCACCCAGTGAATTAACTCAGTTCTGATTCCAATTTGCGCGGCTTCATAGTCGATGTGAACCAGGTATGTTAGGGAGAAGAGGATAACTGGAGCCATGGTAATCTGTAGTACAACCAACAGAACGAGGATCAACTGTTTGGTCACTTTACTACGGTCAACCATATATCCACGGCACTGCATCGAACCATAAGCACTTCATTTGAAGAAAGTACACCAAGGCCCATTAGAGGACTGAAACCTCATCACCGCACGACCAATCTAAATGCACCATTCTCCCCAACCTTCTTACACAGTTTAACTCCCCAATTTGGTGTAAATGAGTTCAGTTCGTGCCTTATTGCTTTCTTCGCTGCTCATCGCAGTCAGCCTTTCAAATGCAGCAATCCATGTCCCTGATGCCACATCTAAGCAGTCTGAAGTGGGCCCGAAGAACAATCCTGTGGATTTTGAAGTCACCGGAATAGAGCTTGGCAACTCGACATATTCTCCACGAGAGTGGGATCAGCCTGACACAAGCAGCCTTGAGTACATGATTAAGGGAGAGGCCATCCAAGTAAACGTTACATTTCGTCAAGTCGGCGTCGATCCTTCGCCGGTCACAGCGGATGCAAAGCTAGAGATTTGGCACCCAATAGGGACCATCATTCAAGAATGGACTTTCAATATCACCCTGGCGGCCGGTCAATCAATCCGAATGCCCTTTGTTTGGACCCCATCCATTGCACATAGCACCCTTTCTGACGATGGTTGGCTAACTGGCGGGGTAACTTTCAGGGGGATTGTTGATGCTGGTATTGGAATCGATGGTGACGACTCAAACGACATCCTTGACCGAGAAGTCCCCATAGCCTTCTGGTACGATCCAATGGAGAACGGCTTCTGTAATGACGAGGCAGATGAAGGGAAATTCTGCACCAACAATGCTGTTCCCTTTGGAGAGCCTACTTGGTTCGCTGCGGGTTACACTGATGGATATCAACCAGATACGGGCAACTTCCCCACAGGCACTTGGAGAATGGAGAACATTTCCAGCGCTACAGGGGATTGGCACTGGAAGGTGTCGGGTGATAATGACAACTATGCCTCAAACAGATATGACAGGCTCAGATGGGCGTGGCAGCGATATAACGCAAACGATGGTTGCTCAGATCAGGTATTCGATGAAAGCCATGGTCTAGGTTATGGGGAACACGACCCAATAGTCTCCTCAATCCATGGTGCAAATCTTTGCCTGGTAAAGGTGAACAGCCCTCTTCTCTATTCGGTTCAGATCGCAACAGATGCCTGGGGGCTAATGGGGGCCGGGGACTCGATCATGCTAGAGACAAATTCAGGAGCAGCAGGCAGTGTTGAGTATCTGAATTACTCTTCCAGGAACCTATCCACTTCCGAGGGAGATTGGTCAAGATTAGTGTGGAACGCATCCGGTTTGCACCAGAATGAGGGATTCACGGTTTCACTCCTCTTCCGATCCAACTCTTCGTATTCTGACGAGGGGATTCACATTGACTCATTCATCATTTTTGCCATAGAGAGGGGCGATGAGTACACTTTGGATGCCCAGTGCAGATTCCCCGACAATCAAGGGGGCACTATGGTGTTCGATCCAGAGTCAGAAGGCGGCAACAGAATCCTCGTAGAGGCGGCCGACCCCTCCCCCCCATCTCTGCACTGTAGGATTTTTAACAAGGGGTATATCGACACCACTCTCAGATTGTTTACAGAAGTTTCCAACACCTCTTGGATGTCTCAATACCCCCTTAGGATAGACTCAAACAACTTCAACGATCACGATAATGAGGTGAAGACAAACACAATCAAGGCCAGGACCTACACAAATGCATGGTTCAACCTGACAATTCCCGATGGAGCCCCGGTCCAGGATCTCTTCTGGTATGCCTGGATTAACGATGGGATCCTAGGCTTCCAGGATACCAAATACTATGTCGAACTTCCCGTAAGTGTCGAATCGACGTACAGAATGACACTGAAACAGCAGACACTCTCCAATCCGGCAGCAACCATAATGCCCGGAGGGAAAGCTAACATCACCATGGATCTGAAGAACACTGGGAACCAATTCTCTTCATGGAGTCTCGGAGGCCTATTCTCAGATCCAGGCCTCACCTCTGACAATCTGAAGTGGTACGAGGTAGGCGGGAGGGAGATTTCCATGATCAACATGACTCCAGTCGAAGAGGTCTCTCTCAATGTGGAGGTGACTATTCCTGAGGGCATGGAGCCAGGGACGTACGAGTTGAACTTGTTAGCAAATCCCAGGCAACCTAACAATTTCCAAGCAGCATCGAAGATTTACATAGAAGTTCCAGTTTATCACGATCTGGCTATTGCACCGGTAAAGAACGCGATGCTTGCACCTGCAGACGGCCAACTAAGGACTGTCCAGGTCTTCCTCTTCAACTATGGGAACACCGAGGATACATTCGACGTAAGGGTAGACACTGATAATTGGAGACTAGAAGCCGATATCAGCTCTGACGAGGTAACCCTGGAGGCCAATGGTGGCCAAATTGCCCTCTCACTCATCCTCCCAATGCCGCAAGGGGTGGAGAATGGAACCTATCGTGTCTCTATAATCGGCACAAGTCAATCTAACCCAAGCTATCAGTCGGTTTCAAACTTCTATCTCACGGTCCCCGAGACATATCTGGTTGAGGTCGAAGACAGGGATCTCTCCGAGGAGGTTTTTGCCGCGGGAACCGATCCGAGGACTCTCAAGTGGAAGATTTCGAATACCGGAAACGAGGATGACGCCTTCCAGATAGAACTAGACTTCCCGTCGGACGTAACTGCTTTCGTAGCCGGACTAACCAATGGGAGAACCCCGTATATCGCCCCAGGGGAGGACTACAACCTCAGTGTAAGCTACTCATTTGCCGCTGGCGTAGAGGGTCCCAGAATAATCAAACTGAAGGCCACTAGCGTAGTATCGGGCAATTCCGCAGAAGGTGAAGCAAGGTTCGAGGTTGGAACCGTCGGTTTCCTATTGGTTTTACCACCATCGTCACAGTCAAATGCCGCTGAGATCTATGAATCTGGAGATGACTACATCCTAGTTTTCACCATACGAAGTGCCCACCCAGAACTGGAACAGCAGATTAGAGCAGACGTGGAGCTCGATAACCTCTGGACAGTCTATGATGCCAGGGTGGATGAGGACGATCGCAACTTTGTATTGGCAGCGGGAGAGAGTCGAAACGTCACGATACATATTGAGGTCAGAGACGAGAACTTGGACAATCTTGCAGCCAACATTGTAAATTTCAACGTCTCTCTGGTGGTGATTAGCGATTTGGATACTACAACAAAAACCTCACAGATTAAACTCTTCAAGCCAGACCCAATTCCTGAGGGCACCGATGTGAAGGAAGTCGGCTGGCTCGCTGCAAACTTTGTCTTGGTGGGAATCGGGATGGCAATAATGGGGGGCGTCTTATTCTCTTCCTTCAGAGTACTGCGAAGTGCCCGCGCTCCTTTGGAGGAGTACTCTTCTCTAGGGGACTACAGTATGACTGTTGATGGGTGGAGTGGGGAAAAGTTGGCAGCGAACCAGTTGCCTTCGGCTGATGAGGTCGCCAACTCGATGTATGGGGGGTCGCAGGATCTATTCAAGCAGGCACCACTTTCCCCTCCGAGCCCCATGGAACAAATTCCCGAGATACCTCAAGTGCCAGCAGCCCTTCCCGTCCCAGAAAGCGGATTGCCAGAGGGTTGGACTATGGAGCAGTGGCAATACTACGGAAAGGAGTGGCTTGAATCTCAGAAGGAAGGGTAGCCCAAACGGGCTCCAAAGTCTGTTGGGAGGCCTTATGACCCCCCCTCCGATGCCCCGTCCGTAGAACCAAGGCGAGTGATTAAATGTATAACGGACAACAACCAATCTTCATCCTGAAAGAGGGAACAACAAGGACCAGTGGCAAAGGAGCACAGAGCAACAATATTGCTGCAGCCAAGGCAGTAGCTGATGCAGTAAGATCCACTCTGGGCCCCAAGGGGATGGACAAGATGCTAGTCGACTCGATGGGGGACGTAGTCATTACCAATGACGGCGCAACCATTCTGAAGGAGATGGAGATAGAGCACCCCGCGGCCAAGATGATCATCGAAATCGCAAAGACACAGGAGCAACATTGCTTCGATGGCACAACCAGTGCAGTAGTGATAGCTGGTGAACTTCTCAAGAGGAGTGAAGAGCTTGTTGACCAGAACGTCCACCCGACAGTGATCTGCGAAGGTTTCAGATTGGCCTCAGACAAAGCAGTTGAACTGATTGACACGCATGGTGCCGGTGTGAACGAGGAGATGCTTACGGAGGTGGCAAAGACCGCCCTAACCGGAAAAAGTACCGGGGCAGTCAAGGAATTTCTCTCTGACATCAGCGTACAAGCTGTACTCTCAGTAGCTCAGGAAAATGAGGATGGTGCAATCGTTGATATCGATGACATCAAGGTACAGAAGAAGCAGGGTGGGTCTATCAGAGACAGCACCCTTGTTGACGGCATAATCCTCGACAAAGAAAGAGTTCACAGCGGGATGCCAAGGGGCGTTTCTGATGCAAAGATAGCGTTGGTCAACTCTGCAATAGAGGTCAAGAAGACCGAGGTCGACGCCAAGATCCAGATTACCGACCCGAATATGCTATCCCAGTTCCTAGATGAAGAGGAACAATTCTTGCGGACCCTTGTTGACAAGATCGTCGAAAGTGGGGCAAACACAGTAATCTGCCAGAAGGGGATTGATGACCTAGCCCAGCACTACATGGCAAAATCGGGAATTTTTGCCATCAGGAGAGCTAAGAAGAGTGACATGGAGGCCCTTTCAAAGGCTACTGGGGGGAGGATTGTCAATAACCTGGATGACCTTTCAGGAGAGGACCTAGGATCAGCGTCAAAGGTCGAGGAGAGAAAGATAGGTGACTCCGACATGGTCTTTGTAGAGGGTTGCCCACAGGCCAAGAGCGTCTCAGTCCTCCTCAGAGGCGGAACAGAGCATGTTGTTGATGAGGTCAAGAGGGCCTTTGAGGATGCTATTGGCGTGGTCGCAGTAGCCCATGAAGACGGCTCTGTACTAACTGGCGGAGGTTCCGTAATCGCAGCACTCAGCAGGGACCTCAGGTCCTATGCAGAGGGCATTGGTGGAAGGGAGCAGATGGCGATAGAGGCTTTCTCAAGCGCCCTAGAAGTAATTCCCAGAACGCTTGCAGAGAATGCAGGTCTCGATCCAGTAAACACGATCATCGATCTGAGGAAGGCACATTCAGAAGGCAAGTCAACTCATGGGGTGAACGTCTACGAGGGCGGGGTCGTGGATATGGCCAAGGCAAAGGTCTTCGAACCAAGTCGGGTTGTAGAACAAGCCATACAGAGCGCTTCCGAGACTGCCGTGATGATCTTGAGGATAGACGATGTAATTTCCAGCAAGGGGGCAGGCCCAATGCCAGAAGATTTCGATGCTATGGACATGTGATTGGCTCGATTTTCCTCGCTGCCCACACCAAATCCGATACACATGTTCAATAATCTGCTTATGGTCGTGGTGAATGTCCAGCCAATGCTGGGTAGGTGATGTGTTGTCTGGCGCTACTCTGCTGATACTATTCGGTTCCGAGTCGGGGAACTCTGAAGATCTCGCCACAATTGCCGAGAAACAGGCTAAGTCACTCGGTATTTCCCCATTGGTCAAAGGGATGGACGAGATAGGGATTCTCGATCTAGCCGAGTCCAAGAACATACTAATCTTCTGCAGCACGTGGGGGGAGGGAGAAATGCCCGACAATGCAGTGGACCTTTGGGAAGCAGCAAATGGCGACTCTGCACCTTCTATGGAAGGTTGCAACTTCGCAGTTTGCGCACTCGGAGACACCAGCTACGAGTTCTTTTGCCAGTCTGGGAAGGACTGGGACGAGTGGTTCGAGAAGCAGGGTGCAACCCGCCTAATTGATCGTGTAGACTGTGATGTTGAATATGATGAACCAGCCGCCGAGTTCACTTCTCAGGCACTATCTCTTCTTGCCACTGCAGGTTCAGATGGGGAAAACCCCTCTGGGGGTGAAGCAGCTGAATCACCCCCCGTCTCTTCAACGCAACCCGAAGAATCCGATTCAGATGCCGAACAGGAAGAAAGCGTTGGGGGTGACCTCGAAGGTCTGATTTCCTCGGGTGATAGATCACTGGTCCTGCTATTCGGATCCCAGTCTGGAAACTCCGAGGGTCTGGCCTCCAAGATAGCCAAGGATGCCAAGTCCTATGGCCTAGAGGGGGAGATCCATGACATGGATGGTTTCGACTTCAACTCCCTGTCCGGAAAGAAGCGAGTAATGATCGTCTGCTCAACTTGGGGGGAGGGAGAAATGCCAGACAACGCTGAAGATCTCTGGCAATTCGCAATCTCCGATTCAGCATCCCGTCTCGAGGGGGTGCACTTTGCAATCTGTGCCCTAGGGGATACCAGCTACGAGTTCTTTTGCCAGTCCGGAAAGGACTGGGACGGGCGCTTCGAGGAACTTGGAGCGACTCGCATTATCGACCGTTTGGATTGCGACGTCGACTTCGATGCCCCTGCAGCAGAGTGGATACTCGAAGCGCTTCCGTCGCTTGCTGCAGTGGATAGTTCAGGCCATTTCCACGAAGATATGGTCGATTCCATCAAGATGTACGCAAGCGGATCCTCAGCAGGAGCAGAGGGGGAGGACGGATTCTCCATGCCAAAAATCAGATCCGATCCAATTCAAGTCGGAGTGTCAGTTTTCAGGTTTGATCCTGAGACTTCGACCCACGGGACGGACAAATGGCTCTGCTCTCTGTCAGGTCACCTGTCAGTGATGGATGTCCTGAGGATGCTGAAGTCCTCCCAAGACGGCTCCCTAACTTTCCGTGACGGGCCGGCAGACGATCCAAACACTGCCATTTCGGTTAACGGGCGCTTGATCCTACCTGGCCTCTGCAGGATAGACTCCTTAGCGCCAATTAGAAACGACTCAATATCTCTTAGGATCGAACCACTGCCCGGATTCGAAGTAATCAGGGATCTGTCAGTAGACCCCTGGTCCCTCGAAAGGAAGAGGGAATCTAGTGAACCGTGGATGGTGGCTGCAACAAGAGAGGGTGCTAACACCCCCCAGGGGCCGATCGGTACGATGGATCCGACTGTCGCTTCATCCATTCACGAGACCAGGGATTTTGGAAGCCAGAACATCCTCCACTCAAGTTCAGACGCAGTACCCCATGCGAATGGATATCTCGGACCTGCCGTAATCACTTCATCTTGGTCTAGGAGAATTGACCCGCGCACAGCACCCTCTAAGAGATCGGAGATAGACCAGCTTCTAGCCTCCAGAAGCGGAATAAAGGCCGAGACCGACCTAGCTCCAATTAGGCGTCAGCCCTCAGTCTCAAGCGCAGTATACGATGCTCTACTTGGGGCAAAGAACTCCGTACTAACCGCGGACGGCTTCAATGGAAAGCACGGCAAGCACGTTTGGTGGTACACGTGGACGGTGAAGAGCAGCGGGATGGTCAACGACACGGTGATCTATAGGCAAGCAATGGGCCCATTCGCACTTCTGGGCAACCTATTCTCCGGAGTGACCGCTCGCATGGTCCTCGGATTTACAAGAACAGGTGGGAACATGTTCAACGGCATGCTCGGCATGGTTGCCCCTCCAGCCGGAATCGGTAAGATGCCTAAACAATTCAACTCTTCAGTGGACAATCATCACCAGGTAGTCGCCATATTCAACGAGATGGATGGTCGGTTCTGATGGCACTGAAGTATGCATATCATCCCGGAAACGTAGCCCACAGCAGCGCTACGGAAGTATCTCAGACAATGGAGCCAACCGCTCGTTCACTGGGGCTAGAACTCCACCCGATGAAGGGTGCTACGAGTTGCGGGGCGGGGATAATCAGACAGGCTAACGACTTGCTTCAGGTTACGCTGAACGCACGAAACTTTGCCATTGCAGAATCCATGGGGATGGACATCATTACCCCTTGTGCAGCAACCGCAGGCAATCTCAACGAGGATCTAGCCAGGCTAAAAGGGGACTCGCTTCTTTTAACCAAGACCAATGAAGTCTTGCAGAGAACCTCTGGACTCACCCTGTCGGGAGATGTAAAGGTACACCACCTTCTCCATGTGGTAGTCGATGAGATCGGCCTGGAAAAAGTGAGCCAGAAGGTCCGCAATCGAATAGACTTCCCGGTGGCAGGTTTCTATGGCCCTAACATGCAGCAGGAGGGCTTCTGCGGTGGTGATGATGCCTTTGATCCCCAGTACCTAGAAATCTTGATTGAAGCTCTCGGCGGGAAGCCAGTGTTGTGGGAGAGTCGAACCCAAAGCGTCGGTGTTCCCGGCCTTTTTTCCGAGGAGAGAACTGCACTACGACAAATCGCCTCAGTCATCGATGATGCAAAATCTGAGGGCGCCTCCATGATTGTAAGTGCCTGCAACCTGTCCCATACTGCACTTGACGTCTACCAGGGCAAGGCCAGGAGAGTGACGGGAACCCCAACAAACATCCCTGTCATCCACCTAACGGAGATGCTCTCGTTTGCAATGGGGCACTACAACAATCGTCTAGCCCAGCTTAGGACCAGGATATCCGTAATCGGTGACTAGAACTGGTCTAGGCCAGTCTGGCCAGTGGGCCTGAAGTTACTTGGGGGCAGATTTTCCTTGAGGGGGCGTGGTGACTTTGTCATCGTGGCGTCTGACGGGAAAAGCCTCCCTCTGTGACGCTCCCTGGCCTCTATTACGAATTCCGCTGCCGTGATGACTCCTCGTTCATTAGATACTGTGAACCTCTCTAAGTTTGACAGATCCTTGTGTGGACTGCCTGGCAGACTCCTGGAAACTCTCCTTGCAGACTTGTGCATGAACTCCTCTTTCCTCTTTGCCGAATCCTTCGCTCTTTCGTCTCTAGTTCCCTCTGCAATGAGGACAATCACGTCCCCCTGGCGTCTCCTTCCCGTCCTCCCTCTCCTTTGGATTGTTCTGATTTCGCTTGATATGGGCTCGTAGAATATGACAAGATCAGCACTTGGGATGTCTAGCCCCTCTTCTCCCACAGACGTCGCGACCAGGACATTGGAATCGCCTGATTTGAACTCGGAAAGCCTGGCAATCTGCTGTTTTGGAGTTAGGCCACCCGAACCAGACCGGCTTGACTGCCCTATGAATTGGGTAGCACTGACTCCTTCGAGCTCAGAAAGCGCTCCATCTAGTGCCTCCACAGTATCTCTATAGTTAGCAAAAACGATCACTCTCGACCCATTATCTCTTCTAATCCTCTCTCTAACCAGTCTTCGGACAGCTCCAACCTTAGAATGGATCTCTTCCATCTCTCCTAGCTTGGAGACCAGACTCCTTATTCTTGGATCTCGAAGGAAATCCTTCGAGGATTTGCTTTTACCACCCTCATCTTCCATTCTTCTAAGAAAATGCCTGGACGCGGCAATTCCTTGACAAAGGAGATGGTTGATCAGATGGTGCAGCCTCATCGCAGTGGCAATCTGTGAAGATGATCTAAATCCACTGGAATCTCCTCTCTTTATTGCTTCCTGTGCTCTTTCCATGGCATTTGAAAGGCCGGCTTGATTAACCGCCCCGGGCATCACGTACCTTCCACTTCTCCGTTCTCTTTCGACGATTCCCTCTTGCCAGATACTGAATGGGGCAACCAAGTTCCCGATCTCCTCCGGAACGTCTACCATTACCTCTTCAACCTCCAGATCCGAGAGAAACTCTGCCAACATTGGATCTTCTCTGGTCCTAAGGTGGATTTTCTTAATCTCAAGCCTCCTACAGATTTCTTGAATCTGTTCCCGCCTAGATCCTGGACTTGCCGTAGTGGCCAGAATCAATGGGTTTTCAGATTGAGAGATGTACATCTCAGCAACTTCAGCCATTGCATGTTCTCCCGTACAGTGGTGCGCTTCGTCAACTACAAGTAGGCTACAGTCCCGTAGTGAAAGAGACTCATTTCTCACATCATTCCTTACTACTTGGGGTGTGGCAAAAACCAATTGTGAACTCTTCCAAAGTTCGGGCCTCTTGGACGCAGTTTGTTGACCACTTAGAACAATTGGATTCAACTCCTGAGCCTTGGATAGGATGGGGAGAATATTTTCTAAATGCTGATTCGAAAGAGCTACAGTAGGTGCGATTACCAGTGCCCAACCTCCCGCTCTCTCTATCCTCTCCGCTATTGACATCCATGCTACAGCTGTCTTTCCAGCCGCGGTCGGGAGAACCAGAAGCATCGAACCAGCCATCGCATCATCTACCGCCTGAAGTTGGTATGATCTGGCTTGTACCATTTCCGCGATCAATCCTGGATGGGCAACATGGGCTGGCACGGACGTGGACGTCTGAAGTCAGGGTTCAAAATCCTTGCATCCCCAATTAATGCTCGAATAACCTTGCAGGAACGTGCTTCAGACGCCCCGATTCGTTCAAATAGGGTATGTTTGTCGCAAGGCCGCTCACTGCGTGAGGTACCAGACACCAAAGGGCTCTGCTCGCATCCCATAAGCCACATCCGTATTCGCGGATTTGGCCCGGTGTCACGGTACCTCCATAGCGCAGCAGGCCCGGCCTTTGCCGCTAGCGGCGAATTTCGGAATACAGGAGGAAATGCAATGGCAGACCGATCCAAACCCCGCCGTGGTAGCATGGGCTATGGCCCGAGAAAGCGTGCAATAAGGCAGTTCGCAAGAATTACATCGTGGCCAGAAACAGAGTCCTCCGAGGTTCGGGTTCAGGGATTCGCAGGCTGGAAGGCGGGAATGACTCACATTCTAATGAGGGACACAAATCCAAAGTCAACATCTGCAGGTCAAGAAGTCAGGAAGGCAGTGACCGTAGTTGAAACTCCTCCAATGGACGTTCTGGCCGTAAGGGGTTACAAGATGACTCCCTACGGGAAGCAGACAGCCGGGGAGGTCTGGGCCGATATATCCGACGACTCGCCTTCCAATTTATTCCCACGTTTCGCTAACCAGACCAGAGGGGAGAGGGATGTCGAAGAAGGTAGGAAGCCAGCAACTCGTGGCGGAAGGATTCCAAAGAGAATTTCTCAGCCTGCAGAGGATGCAGCCAGCTCACTAAGGGAACAGGATCTCACTGAGGTCCGATTAATCGTTTGTACTCAACCTGAAATGGTTCGTAGCATACCCTCTAAGACTCCAGAAATTATGGAAGTCGCACTCACCGGCGGTGATATTGCCTCAAAGCTAGACTGGGCAATGGATCGTCTCGGCGGACAGATTGGCCTGGAAGACGTCTACGAAGTCGGCCAAGAAGTCGATGTCGTCGGAGTAACAAAGGGCAAGGGGTGGCAGGGCTCAATCAAGAGATTCGGCCTGAAACTTCTAAGTCACAAGAACAGCAAGAGGAGACGACAGGGCGGGAACATGGGGGACTTCGGAACAGGATACGTCAGGAAGACCATCAGGCAAGCCGGACAGGTCGGATACCACAAGAGGACTGAGTTGAACAAGAAGATTCTGAGGATTTCCAATCCCGAGGAGTCAGAAATTACTCCCGCAGGGGGTTTCCTGAATTATGGCGAGGTCCGCAATCCATACATGATTATCCAGGGAAGTCTTCCAGGTCCAGCAAAGAGACTTCTCAGATTCAGAGACCCTACTCGACCGAGGAAGGTTACTGGAGATGTAGACGTAACATACGTCAGTACTTCGAGCAAGCAGGGCGTGTGAGATTATGAAGACAAAGGCATACAATCTAGTCAACTCGGTCGTGCAAGAGGAGATGGATGCAGGCCTTCTCGCAGAAACTTTCGCCGTGGAGGCAAAGGATGGAAAGGCCGTCCAACTCCCCTCTCCATTCACATCTAATATCAGGGAGGATCTGGTTCGTTCTGCCGTCCATGCGTCTCGAGCAAATAGGAGACAACCCTATGGACATAGGGAGCACGATGGAAAGCGTGCCCCCCAGCCCGGAATGAAGCACTCTGTCGAATGGTGGGGCAAGGGACGAGGAGTCTCTCGAATCATGAGGAAGTCCGGCCAAAAAACCGGTGCGCAAAATCCGCATACCCGAGGTGGGAGAAGGGCCCATGGTCCGAAGGTGGACAAAGAGTGGTCTCAAAAGATGAACTCTCGAGAGAGAAAGATTGCACGTGATTCTGCCATAGCCGCATCCTGCGACCCTAGCAAGGTCTCTTCTAGGGGTCACAGATTCGAAGAAGGACTTCGCTTCCCAATTATTATTGATGACTACATCGAATCTAGAGATGGTTCCGATGAGAAATATGACATCGAGTCGATTCCTAGTCAGAACTCAACACGCAAGTTCTTTGCAATGATGGAGGGCCTAGGCCTTTCAGATGACTTGGCCCGTTCCAAGGGTGGAAGGTCAATCAGGGCCGGAAAGGGGACTATGAGGGGCCGAAAGTACAGGACTCCAAAGAGCATCCTCCTAGTCGTGGCTCTGAAGGATGGCCTGGAAAGAGCCGCTCGCAACCTTCCCGGGGTGGATGTGGTCACAGCTAAGGATCTGTGCGCCGAGGATTTGGCTCCCGGTGGGGACATGGGGAGACTCACGGTTTGGACTAAGACAGCTATAGAGGCTCTGGAGTGATTAAGATGGACCCATATGACGTAATCATCATGCCTTGGATAACAGAGAAGACACTAGAGGCAAGGAGGGTGGCCGATCCGGAGGGTGGCCATATGGAGAACAATAACCGGATCGAATTCATCGTAAGAAGAGAAGCGACAAAGCAAGATATCAAGGAGGCCATAGAGGTCCTTCTTGAGGTCAAGGTCGCGAAAGTTAATGTCAGGATCAACCGAACCGGCAAGCATGCCAGCATCCGTCTCGCCGACGGATACGATGCAGAGGAGGCTGCGCTCAAGTTGGGAGCGTTCTAGGTGGTATAATTATGGGCAAGAGGACACGTTCACAGAGGCAGGGGTCAAGCCCCAAGAATAGAGTTTCTAGCCATAGGTTCCCCGCTGCAAACAGACTTCCAAGAGTAAGCGGCGAAATCGCCGAGGTAATCGACTTGGTCCACAGTCCAGCTCACACCGCCCCACTAGCCAAGGTTAAGTTCGAGAACGGAGAAATAGCACACCTAGGTGCTCCAGAAGGCGTTTCCGTCGGACAGACGGTGGCGTTCGGAGACAAGGTCTCACTCAGGCCAGGAAACGTCACAACTCTTAGCCAGATTCCAGAGGGGACTCAGATTTGTAATGTCGAATTAAGGCCAGGAGATGGCGGCAAGATCGCAAGGTCCGGTGGAAATTCAGCCATGATAGATACTAGGATGGGGGACTATGTCAGAGTACAGCTTCCCAGTGGAAGTACGAAGGATCTACCTGCTCACTGTAGAGCAACTATTGGAGTCCTTGGAGGCCACGGTAGAACGGAGAAGCCACTGCTGAAAGCAGGAGCAGCACACCACAGAGCTAGGGCTCGTGGAAAGCAGTATCCAACAGTTAGCGGAGTCGCTATGAATCCAGTTGACCACCCTCATGGGGGAGGAAACCACCAGGCTGTGCATGGGCCCAGCTCTGTAAGCAGAAACTCACCACCCGGCCAGAAGGTCGGGAACATCGCGCCTAGAAGAACTGGTCGAGGAAGATCAAAGAAGGAGTAGTTTGAATGGCAAGGAAGCGGAAACAGTTCAGGACAGCCAAGATGGCTAGACGCCAGGCGAGGAAGCGTAGATCAAAAATCTCGGAGAGGAGGAAGAAAGAGTTCCTTTGGAGAGGGTACACTATTGAGGAGCTACAGGAAATTCCCCTATACCCATGGGGCAACAACAGCGAGCCAGATAATGACGACTATGACCCGGATTCGATTTCTATTGCAACACTGATGCCATCGAGGGTAAAGAGATCACTGCAGAGGGGCCTTAGCACAGAGTGCGAGAGACTACTAGATAGAGTCAGAAAAAGCAACGGAAAGGCCGTTAGGACCCACTGCAGGGGGATGTACATTCTACCAGAGATGGTAGGTAAGACAATCGGCGTCCACAATGGACAAAAATTCGTAAATCTGGACATAACCCCCCCGATGATCGGTCACGCATTGGGTGAATTCGCAATTACAAGGAAGTCTGTAACCCACACTGGTCCTGGTGTGGGGGCAACCAGATCATCCCAGCACGTGGCACTAAAGTGAGGTGAAATGAATGAGTAGGAGATCAGGAAAGTCGCAGAGCGGATATACTCAGCTTCTTGAGGGAACCAACTTGGTAACAGCCAGGGCAGTAAACCTTGATTGCCATCACAAGCACTGCTACCACATCGCCAAGGCCGTCCGTGGAATGAATGCCGAATCAGCAAGAGAATACCTGGAGGACGTCATTGCTAAGAAGAAGGCAATCCCATACCAACGCAGGTCCCGAAAGGGAAGGGGTGGAAACACCATGGCCGGACACAGGAAGGGGAAGATGGGCCCTGGCAAGTTCCCAAACAAGGCCTCTCGAGAATTCATCAAGCTAATCAGTAGTGCCATGGACAACGCAAGGCAAAGATTCGATGACATCGACGCCGAAGACATGGTCATCACCCACGTCGCCGCCCATCGCGGACAGGTAGCCAGAAACATGAGGCCTCGTGCCCAGGGGCGGGCAACTCCCAGCGATCATTACCAGGTAAATCTAGAAATCTTCCTGGAGCACTTCGGAGACGGCGGGGACGAAATTGGAGAAGAGGAGTTCTGAGGTGAAAACATGAAGGAGAACACTATCCAGAAGATGATCAACAGAAATGTCGAGAGGCAGCTAGTCCGGGAGTATCTACTCAAAGAGACTGAGAGGGCGGGTTTCGGCGGACTAACATTCAACAGGACCCCGGAGGGTACTAAGGTCACCCTACGCGCAGAACAAGTTGGAAGAGTAATAGGGAGGCGAGGGAAGGTAATCCACGACCTCCAGAGACGCCTCCAAGAAGACTTCAACCTCACCAACCCCCAGCTCGAGGTGGAGGAGATCGAGGAATCCAGGACAAATGCCCAGGTCATGGCCAGCAGACTAGCCAGCTCTCTCGAGAGAGGGTGGTTCTTCAGGAGGGCCGGACACAGCACTGTCCAGAATATTATGGACGCCGGTGCCCGAGGATGCATAGTCACTCTTAGTGGAAAGATCACAGGGGCCAGGCATCGCGTAGAGAAGTTCCAGAAGGGTCACATCAAGTACTGCGGCGAGACAGCTCTTCAGTTGATGGATGTCGGATTCTCAACTGCTGTGAAGAAGCTAGGAACGGTCGGGTGCACTGTAAGAATAATGAGGCCAGGATCCAAGCTTCCACATGAGATCACTATCCAAGAGAGGAGCGAGTCAGGCCTGCCCGAATTGGCAGAGGCCACAGGTTTCGTCCCACTAGGCCTCGAAGAAGCCCTTGAGAGGGCAGCAGCAAGGGAGGAGGAGTGAAATGTCACACGTCAGCTCTAAGGAAATTGACGAAATGAACCAGGAGCAGCGTCAGCTGACCCTTGGGGAACTCAGGGACGAGATGCTTCAGCTGAGGTCACAGCAGGCTCTGGGAGGGTCTTCCTCCAATGCAGGGGCCTACAAGCAAACCCGAAGGAGCATTGCAAGACTACTGACTAAGATGAAACAGGAAAAGGAGGAGTGATTTGGCGGGAATTTGCAACATGTGTGCTCTTCCAGATGACCTATGTATTTGTCAGGAGATAGCCAAAGAACAGCAAAAAGCGGTGATTTCAGTGGTTAGGAGAAGATACGGTAAGATGGTCACCATGGTCGAAGGAATAGAGGACACAGCTATCGATATCGGCCAGCTGGCCAAGATTCTGAAGGGCGCCTGCGCTAGTGGTGGAACCGTAAAGGGACGAACCATAGAGCTCCA
>Ga0066850_10000527_pt1 | contig 20413 bp, 11 predicted proteins | sample ETNtaG_4_FD_67282 | JGI IMG/M metagenome (GOLD analysis project Ga0066850, IMG submission 67282) | Marine microbial and viral communities from oxygen minimum zone, Eastern Pacific Ocean - ETNP201406SV67 | ecosystem: Environmental > Aquatic > Marine > Oceanic | place: Pacific Ocean: Eastern... | reverse complement strand
AGTTTCACTCAACCCATTTTTCTTTGCTGAGGCAAAACCACTTAGGGGACGACTCAGGCAACCGCTTCAATCTGATGAAATTCTGGAAGGGACGGACTGCTGCTATTTCGTTCAACCCGACGCAGGAATTTGGACGGGTGTATGGGGTGACTACTCTGAGCAGTTTGAATTAGGAGACCTTTGCAAATTCGCACGGATCATGGCAACGCTGGTTGAGTATGAAGATGAAAAGGGAGCACGGCAATTAGAAAAGGACTTGAATGCATATATCAGAGACGGGGACGAAATCGTGGCAGAGGAATTTGCAAACTACCAACTGGTTAGACTCTGGATGATGGTTAAGGAAATCAAAGAACAGGCACTTTCACAATGCCGCCACCGCCACGCAGGGTGCATGGCATTTATTGAGGACGAATCAATTGATGCTGAGGGTTACGTGATGCATGGGATTCAGGGCGGTTCCTGGAAATTGGTTGACCGTGAACTATTCTCCCATGCCAATTTCAATAATGCAAAATGGTGTGCCGCTTCTTAAACTGCACACATTTTTCCCCATTGCCCCCAAAATCCTGTATATTAGAATAGTGGAGGGAAGGGAATCAACCCAACCCCCACCCATCCAAATTTCCTAAATCAACATGCCCCTTGCAACCGAAATTCAAATGGAAACACCCACATGGGAGAATTACAACGGTTGGGCAAATTATGAAACCTGGAACGTTTCACTCTGGATTCAGAACACCCGCGCCCTTTATGAGGTTGCTACCAACTGCGGCACTTATGCCCGATTCGTGGAGTACATGCATGAGGAGCAAATCTTTGAAACTGGGGACGGGGTTAAGTGGAATGACCCTAAACTGGATTTGGAGGAGTTGGACGAAATGATCGACGAACTCCACGACTAAGAATTCTATAGGAACGGGTTCGCCTCAAAGACGCCCACCCTACACCATCGCTTTTTTATCATGTCCGTTGATGCTGCTCTGTTCGCTCTTGAAAATGCTTCCACTGCCAATGAGGTTCGTGAAATCCTAGAACAGATCGATTATGAGGCAAAGCAGACTGACTAATTCAGTTTGTAACAGATTCAGAGATCCGCCCCTAAACGGGTGGATCTTTTTCTATAATAACAGAGTACCAAACAAATTTTCTATGCATCGCGCAATCGGATCAACCCGCTCAACCGACACCAACCTTAAAGGGCATCACCTCCGCGCATCATCAGGCGGCGGCATGACTTTCACTAAGGCAGGGGGACTAGGTAAGCAAATGGTTGATAATCTTTGTGAGGTTCAACGCCGCTATCAGGAAATGCTGTTAGCAGACCGCAAAGCACAGGGACGCGGCGGGTACATCATCGGATAACACCCCCATTCGTTCGTGCAAACAACAGTGCCCCCGCCTTAGGGGGTTTTTTATGGGGTCGCGTATATAAAAGGCATGGATCCCTTAAGCTATAAAGTGTTACGGAAGCGAGATAAATGTTTACTTTCACTTTAAAAAAATTTCCCGTACTATATAAATCTGAAATAGGTAATACCTCATATGAAAAAAAATCACGAGGAAAATTTTACGACCATAGAGATTGATCCTGTAAGTGGAGAGTATTTTACAGTTCTACCTGAATGGATAGTAAACGAACAAGGTTGGTTTGAAGGCACTCATTTAAACATACATGAAGATAGTGGGGAAATTATAATCAGTGAGAAAAATTAATGGCAGTTAGTTACCACATATACCTAAGAGACGAAGTATTATTTAAAGATTTGTCTAAAAACGAGTTTAAAGTCATATGGGGACGTTTATTTCATTCATATTATAGAGATGAATTAACATATGAAGAATTAAATGACATAGAGAGAGGACTTTGCAAAAATGGGTATACCGAACCTATAGGAGATCCTTCTTATTAGTTGACAATTCATATATAAACTGATATAATTGACTTGAAGGAATCAAAGAATTATGGCAAAAGGATTTACTGTTAAAGCAAAAACTCCCACTACTGCTAAGAAAGAAGCAGAATGGGATTACGATGCAGCACGGCAAATGGTTCAGGGTAAAGCAATTGTATTTTGCTTACCTGGTAGAGGAGTATCATATGCTTTTCTAAAGAGTTTCGTACAACTATGTTTTGATCTTGTACAAAGTGGAGCAAGTATTCAGATTTCTCAAGATTATAGTTCTATGGTGAACTTTGCTAGATGTAAGTGTCTAGGAGCAAACGTTCTACGTGGACCTGATCAAAAACCTTGGGATGGAAAACTTAATTATGATTGGCAATTATGGATTGATAGTGATATAGTATTCAACTCAGAGAAGTTCTGGCAACTTGTTCTAATGGATAAGGATCTTGCAGCAGGTTGGTATTGTACAGAAGATGGTCATACTAGTTCGATTGCTCACTGGTTAGAAGAGGATGACTTCCGTAAGAATGGTGGAGTTATGAATCACGAAACACTAGAGAGTATGAGCAAGCGTAGAAAGCCTTTTACTTGTGATTACACAGGTTTTGGTTGGTTACTCATTAAGAATGGTGTATTTGAACACGAAGAGATGAAGTATCCCTGGTTTGCTCCACAGATGCAAGTATTTGAATCGGGCGAAGTACAAGATATGTGTGGAGAAGACGTATCCTTCTGTCTCGATTGCAAAGAAGCTGGCTTCGAAATCTGGTGTGATCCTCGCGTTAGAGTTGGTCACGAAAAAACGAGAGTGATCTGATGTCTGAGCATCGATATAATATTCACCATAAAGGTAAGAAGATACATTCAGATCTTACAGAGGAAGAATACTTCGATACTATGGGGAACTTAGCAGAGGATTTTTATCTTCTAGGTTCTCCCAATCCAGACGATTTAAACACTGAAATTTACTTAGTACAAGGAGACAATTAATGGCAGTCAAGCTTAAAGGTGGTGTTATGGGTGGCACTTACGTAGAAACTATTCCGAAAAAAACTCGTCAAGGAGCAGGAAAGCATACAAAATATACGTCAACCTCGCGTAACTCGGCTCGTAAACCTTATAGGGGACAAGGGCGATGATGCATCTATTAGCAGCAGCATCCCTAAACCTGAATGAAGCATGGAACTTATCATGGGGTGAAGGCATTCAATTCATCCTAGTTCTTGCTTTTGTTTATTGGTTAAAAGTCCAAATAGACACCAGAGCAGGATTGGGTAAGAAAAAGAAACGAGAACTAAAGCAGATTATAAAAGAAGCAATAGAAGAGGCAGAAATAAATAAAGTAACCATAAGATAAGCACCTACGGGTGCTTTTTTATGTCCTAAGATAAATAATTTTTTAAATAATACAAATAAATGGATAACCTAATGTCTGCTGTTAAAAAGGTATGGGAAGATTCTGAAAGTGAAAACACTGAATCTGACCCACAAGTCATTCAAGAAATTATGCACGATGATATGCCATCAAAAAAGCAGCATTTAAAAGAAGGCGTATAACAGTATAAATAACAAATAATACATGTTGTTTCGTTCATAGATGGCTGTAAAACGAATATCCAGAGCATTTAAGGATATTAGTCTCTCTTTTGAGATGCATCCTATCACAAAAGATATTCCCATTCTCAAAAATGAGGATGCTATTAAGAGAGCTATTCGCAATCTTATTCAAACTGTACCTAGTGAGCGATTTTTTAACTCATATATTGGGTCTGAGGTAAAAACTACCCTATTTGAGTTTGTTGACTTTGGTAATGCAACCATTCTTGAAGAGCAAATAACAATTGCAATCAGTAATTATGAACCAAGGGTTGAAAATGTTAATGTTAAAGTCATTCCACAACCAGATAATAATGCTTTTGAAGTAAATATTAACTTTAAAATCATTGGTCAGGACGTTCCACCCCAAAAATTTACCTATATTCTAGAAGCAACAAGATAATATGCCTTTTACAAAGTTTACAAATCTTGATTTCGATCAAATAAAGACGTCCATTAAGGATTATCTCCGTGCTAACACAACTTTCACGGATTTTGACTTTGAAGGATCCAATTTTTCTGTATTAATCGACACATTAGCATATAATACCTATATTACTGCATTCAATTCCAACATGATTGTCAACGAATCCTTCCTGGATTCTGCGACTTTAAGGGAAAATGTTGTTTCGTTAGCAAGAAATATTGGTTATGTACCCCGTTCTAAGACAGCAGCGAAGGCAACTGTATCATTTAATGTAGGAACATCAAGTGTAGAAGGGCAATTGATACTAAAATCAGGGTTAGTTTGTGTTGGTGGAGTTGATAACACCACATATACCTTCTCTGTACCTGAAGATGTCACTACAAATATTGTTAGTAATGTAGCAGAATTTGAAAATATTACGGTTTATCAAGGAATTTTCTTGACAAAACAGTTTATAATCGATAATTCAACGAATCAGAGGTTTATTCTTGATAATCCTGATATTGATACAAGCACAATAGTGGTTAAAGTTGGAACTCGTGAGTATAAACAGATAGATAACATCGTAAAAATTGATGGTGAATCAGAAATTTATCTACTACAAGAAATTACTGATGAAAGATATGAACTTTTATTCGGTGATGGCATTATTGGTAAGAAACTATCCAGTGGTGAGACAGTTACGGTTAGTTATATTACAACTAAAGGAAGTGAAGGTAATGGACCATCATTATTCTCTTATGCGGGAACAACCACTGATGGTAATGATTCTATTATAAATTCGACCACTAGTGTTAGTATTACTACCACTTCTAATGCCTCTGGAGGCGGCGACATTGAGCCTATTGAGTCTGTTAAGTACTTTGCTCCTAGAACTTATGCATCGCAAAATCGTGCCGTTACAGCAAGGGATTATGAAGCCATAGTTCAGTCAGTTTATCCAGAAACAGAATCAGTAACTGTTATTGGTGGAGAAGAATTAGATCCACCTCAGTTTGGAAAAGTTCTAATCAGCATTAAACCTAAAAATGGTTGGACATTATCAGACTTTAAGAAAACTGAACTCTTAAATGACTTAAAACAGTATACGGTATCTGGTATCAATCAAGAAATCATTGATCTTAAACTACTATATGTTGAAATTGATAGTGATATTTTCTATGATTCTTCAAGAGTAAGTAATGTATTGGATCTTAAATCCAATATAACAACATCTTTATCAAAATATGCAAAATCAGTAGATTTGAATAAATTTGGTGGAAGATTTAAGTATAGTAAGACCATACAATTGATTGATGGTGTTGATAATTCAATTACATCCAATATTACAAGAGTTAGGATGAGAAGAAATCTTAATTGTATATTAAATACATATGCTCAGTACGAATTATGCTTTGGTAATAAGTTTTATAAGAAAATAGATGGTTATAACATTAAGAGTACTGGATTTTCAATTCAAGGTGAAGCAGAAATAGTGTATTTTGTAGATGTCCCATCTGCAGACAGTGCTATTGGTGTGCTTTCTGCAGTTAAACCTACAGTTGAACCGGATACTTATGAAGTTGTTAAAAAATCAATTGGAACAGTAGATTATACAAAAGGTGAGGTAATTGTTAATACACTTAATATTACTAATACTGTTTTACCCGATGGTGTTATTGAAATTCAAGCATATCCAGATTCTAATGATGTTATTGGTCTTAAGGATCTATATTTGGTGTTTGATGTTTCAAAAAGTGAGATAAATATGGTTAAGGACACGATTGCTTCTGGCGAACAAATATCGGGTGTTAATTATCCCGTCAGATCAAGTTATTCCAATGGACAGTTAACTAGGTAATAAAGTAATATGATCACGACCGGTTTTGATGCTAGAGTCAAAGTACAACAAATAATTGATAATCAGTTACCTGAGTTTTTAATATCGGAAGCTCCTAAGGCATCGGAATTTTTAAAGCAATATTATATTGGGCAGGAATATCAAGGTGGACCTATTGATATTGCTGAAAATCTTGATCAATATTTGAATTTTAACTATATGACTCAAGATGTGGTTGCTGGAATCACATCTTTAACAAGTGCTGTATCTACAACTGATACAACAATTTCGGTAGATAATACGAAAGGATATCCAGATCAGTATGGTCTTATTAAAGTTGATGATGAAATAATCACATATACTGGTAAAACTTCAACTAGTTTTACTGGATGTATTCGTGGATTTAGTGGTATTACCAGTTATAGGGATCCACTTAATTCTGAAGAATTAATTTTTGAATCTACAACTGCAAGTGCTCATAATAATAATTTAAGAATAGAGAATTTAAGTGCTCTATTTCTACAAGAATTTTATAGAAAATTAAAAGTTCTTCTTGCCCCTGGATTTGAAGATGTTGATTTTGTAAAAGATTTAGATATTAATAAATTTATTAAGCAAATACGTGATTTTTATCAATCTAAAGGAACTAATGAATCATTTAGGATTCTTTTCAACGTTTTATTTGGACATACTCCTAAAATTATCAATTTAGAGGATTTTCTACTTAAACCTTCTGCTGGTGAGTATATTAGAAGAGAAGTATTAGTTTGTGAGAGAATATCTGGAGATCCCAACAAATTAGTTGGAAATATGGTTCAAAATGCAGATTTAAGTGCTGCTGGGCCTGTTTCTGAAGTTGAAATTATCAGTAGAAACAATAGAACGTTCTATAAAATACAATTATTCTCTGGATTTGATGAAAGTAGCTTAATTCAGGGCAATTTTACAATTTCACCAAAGACTAAAGTTACAGATACTGTTTCTATTGGTGCTTCTGTAATTACAGTTGATTCTACAGTTGGATTTGGTACTACAGGAACTCTAGTTTCTGGGGATAATAAAATTACATTTAATAGTAAAAATGTTAATCAGTTCTTTAATTGTACTGGTGTAAATGATATTATTAATCCAACTGATGATATTCGTTCTGAAGATACGATTTTCGGATATGAAGATGGAGATATTACAAAGCCAGTTAGATTAAGAATTACTGGTGTTCTATCAGATATTAAGGATAAAGATAAGTTTGGTTTATTATTAAAGGATGACTTAATTTCTGTTAAGAACCTTGGTGAAAAAGTTGAGAATAAGAATAGAAACTTTAAGGAATTTGCATTTAATACTTGGATTTACAATGTAAGATCTAGATATGAAATTGCAAGTTTTAATAATAACATGTTGGTTTTGCATGAAAAGGCACAACCTTCTAGTTTGAAAGTTGGTGATACTGTAGATATTTTAAACAGAAATAGTGAATCTGCAGTTAATACACTTGCTAAAGTAACTGCAATCAGTGAATATAGCGTAGAAATAGATCAAAATATTACTGTTCCTTCTTATACCCAATTAAGTATAAGAAAAAGGTATGATTATGCAGGGACTACTTCTCCTTCTGACGTTATTTTATCTTCCTCAAACATTCTTTCAGATGTACAGAATGTTTATAATGAAAATGAGGAGTATATGTATGTTGCATCAAATTCTCTACCAAAATATTCAATAACTAAGAAAAAATCTGCATCTAGTTTTACAATAACAGGATCAACAGTTATAAGTGACTATTTTAAGGGATATAGTGCAGCATCGAACAGATATTCTGTTTTGGGTTTTGTTGACAATGTTCCTTTTATTACTGGTGATGAGGTTATATACAGTTCATCAGGTGTTGATAATGTTATTAGTGGTTTAAAGTTGAATGAAATATATCATGTTGAGGTTTTAAGGGATAATAACAATCGTACAAATCAAATAAGGTTATATGTATCCAAATCTTTTATTGGAACAACAAATTATATTGAATTTGATGCATATAATACAAATTCTACTCATTCATTCACATTAAGACAGCATAGTGGTAGAACTTTATCAGCAAAGAAAGCATTAACAAAAATTCCTTTAGTACCAAATATTCAATCTGGAACTAATCAAGCAACTAAGTTTGGTCCTGTTGGATTGATGGTAAATGGTGTTGAAATTTTAAATTATAAAACTGATGATAAGGTTTATTATGGACCAATAGAAGATGTAAAGGTTTATAATAAAGGGGTTAATTATGATGTTATAAATCCACCCACTATTCTTGCTTCTAAGCCAGCTGCTGTTGGTGTTGGTACTACTGCTCTACTTACAGCAGTTGTTAGGGGATCTGTTAAAGATGTTTTAATCGATTCACAAAATTTCAGCATTCAAAGGATTGTTTCTGCAACTATTGATGGTGGAAATGGTACTGATGCTGATATTAAACCAGTATTAACGAAACAATATAGAGAAATTGAATTTAATGCTTCACAGGTTGGTGTTGCATTAACTGGTGGTGTTGATATTTCTAATGAGACTATTGTTTTTGATGAGGAGCATAGATTACAAGATGGTGATCCAATTGTTTATAATCCTAGTGGCAATTTACCACTTGGAATAGGTACTTTTGGTGGATCTAATACTAATCAAGATGAATACCTTGTAAATGGATCAATTTATTATCCACAAACTATAAATCCAAGAGCGATTTATCTTTATAAGAAATTAGAAGATTATGTAGCAGGTATTAATACAGTTGGATTTACTACCATTAATACTGGTGGAATGCACAAATTTAGGGATTTAGAAGCAAAAGATGTAATTTCTGAATTTAAAATTATAAATCCGGGATCTGGATATGAAAATAGAAATTTAAAAGTTTCACCTCTTGGAATTACAACATCCTTAAGTGTTATTAACTTCCCTAATCATGGATTTAATGATGGTGATTTAGTTAATTATACTTATGAAACTACTCCAATAATAGGACTTTCGAGTGAAAATTCCTATTATGTTATGAAAATTGATAGTTCTAGTTTCCAACTATCAAATGTTGGTGTTACAGAAGAAAAATTAGGATCAGTTTTATTTGATGGAACTAGTGATAGACTTGATATTGGTGGACATTCTGATTTTGTTCTTGGATCTGGTGACTTTACATTTGAATGTTGGGTAAAAACTGCAGTAGCTACTTTAGATGGTAGTTCTGAACGTATAATTTATATGATGGATGGACCAACTGGAGGTAATTCTAATAATCCTGTTATAAGTTTATTAAGTTCTGGTGGTGGTGGTCGTGTAAAATTACATACTAGTCCGACTACTGTTCTACTATCTGCTACATCAGTTGCAGATGATGTATGGCACCATATTGCAATTTCTCGTTCATCTGGAACATCAAGAATCTTTATAGATGGAGTTTTAGAAAATAGTAGTACTCATACTTATACTGTTACTGCTAATACAGGTTCTCCAAGACCTAGAATTGGTAGTTGGAATGGTACAATTGGTGATTTTAAAGGAAATATTTCTAACTTGAGGATAGTTAAAGGTGCTGCAAGATATGTGTCTGATTTTACACCATCAAAAGCACCACTTAAGAAGGTATATGGAACAATATTATTGTGTTGTAAGAACTCAGGATCAGTAACTGCATTTGATGCTTCTCCTTCAATAATTACATCTACTGCTGCTGGAATTAGTGGTGCAAGTCCATTTTATAATTCTGAAGCAAAGAATTTCTATGATAGTAGAAATTATGTAAGATTTAGGGCAGCAGGTACTGGATATCAATCAATTTCTTATCCTCCGGTTAAAATTACTGTAGAGGCTGAAATTACAGGTGGTTCAATAGGAACAGTTACTGCTACTCCACTTGTTAGAGGAGAAATAATTGATGTATTTGTATATGAAAATGGATCGGGATATGGATCAAAGATACTTAATTTTGAGAGAAAACCAACATTAACTATTAAAAATGGTGAAGCTGCTCAATTAAAACCAATTATAAAGGATGGAAAATTAATTGAAGTAGAAGTTCAGAATGGTGGAAAATATTATAATGCTGCTCCAGATATAGTAATAAAGGGTAGAGGTGAAGGCGCAAAGGTAAGAGCAGTTGTTGAAAAAGGAAGAATTATTGATATAATAGTTCTTAATAGAGGAACTAATTATCAAGATAATAATACATATATTTCCATAATACCTCCAGGAAGAAATTGTGTTTTAGATCCAAGTGTAAGACCACTTATAGTTAATAACTTTAAAAGGTTTGGTGAAGAAGTATTATATGAAAATGTAGATGATTTATCTTACAGTGTAGTTGGATATTCAACTATAAGAGATGGTACAGCATTAAATGACCCTGATGTAGATACAGGTCATTCTGCTGTTATTGGGTGGGCTAATGATGGTAATCCAATTTATGGACCTTATGCATATCAAGATCCTAAAGATATGACATCTACCATTGTGAAGATGGATACAGGATATACTGCTTCACAATACAATATTACTGATAGACCTACATTAACTGATTTTGAATTGGGGTATTTTGTTGGGGATTATAAGTTTACTGGTGGTGGGCACTTAGATTCCCATAATGGTAGATTTACTAAGACTCCAGAGTTTCCAAATGGTGTTTATGCTTATCATGTCGGTCTTACTACAGATTATACTAACAATACATTAAAACCAGAATTTCCATATTTTGTTGGTGATACTTATAGATCAAATACTTCAGTTGATGTTTTAGATCAAGATTTTGATTTTTCTAATTCTTCTTTAGTTAGAAATACCTTCCCATATAGAGTAGACCAAAAGTATTCTGGAAATGATTTCCTTATTGAATCAAATGAAACATATAAACAAACTTCTATTATTGAATCAGCATCAAGAGGATCTGTAGATTCATTAGACATTGTTAATCCAGGAACAGATTATAAGGTTGGTAATGCTGTTAATTTTGTTAATAAGAATACTGAAGGTGGCGGAGCAATAGCAGAAGTTACTAGTATTGGTGGTAAAGATATTTTATCTGTAACCACAACTTATGATAAATTTGAAAATTCAGTAGTTACTTGGGAAGATCAGAATACATTACGTGTTTATACACATGATAATAGCGTACATTCCCCTAAGGTACATAGTCTTTTAGATTCAGATAGAATTACTATTTCTGGTGTTACCACTCATATTGATGGGTTATTAGATTCACATGTTATTGGAGTTACTTCAGAAACATCATATCTCATAACAGATCTTCCAGGACATTCTACTGCTGGTATTGTAACCGATATTTATGTTTCATCTATACCACCTTTAGTTGGATCTGGAACGACTATTGGTATTGGAACTGAATTCTTCTCCGTTATTGGTAGATTTGATGATGAAAAGATATTAAGAGTTAAGAGAGAACTTGTTGGTGTTGCACATACTGTAGGCACAACTGTTTATTATAAAGCAGACTCATTTACTATTCCATTAGCAACTGAATATTTTGATTCTGAAAAAGATACTAAAATATACTTTAACCCAAATAAGACGGTTGGTGTTGGTGTAGGTACTGGTGTTGAGACTTCTATTGGATATTTTGTTGGTGAGACTAAGAAGACTGTTTCTATTCAGACTCAAAGCATCCATATTCCAAATCATCCTTTTAAGAATAATCAGGCACTTTTACTAAGAAAAGAAAACGGAGATAATGCGATACAGGTAAGGGATACTTCTGCAGGACCAAATCTAAATTTACCCGCTGCAGATGATGTTGAAACTGTTTATGTTATAAACAAATCCAAAGATTTTATTGGAATAGTAACTCAAATTGGTCTTACTACTAATACGAGTGGATTATTCTTTAATAATAATGGATCCAATACCTATGGATATAGCCTTGAAACTACTAATACAAGATTAACTGCTACTGCAAGTAAGATTAAATCTCAAGTATCAATTTCAACAGTTCACGATCTTTCTAATTTAGATAAAGTTGATTTTATTGTTAATCCTAGATTATCTTTAGGAATTGATGAAGCAACAGAAGTTACCGTAAGATATAATAATACTTATGATAAAGTTCTTATAGATCCTGTTGGATTTAATTCAAATGCTGTTAAGAATTCTAGTTATGCTGTAGATAGATTGCATAGTAGTTTTAATCTAGATGATCATAAGTTAGAATCTGGTGATAAGGTATTCTACAGTGCTGGTGATGGAATGATTGCCAGTGGTTTAGATACTGGATCATATTTTGTTTATAAGATAGATGATAATAATATTAGACTTACAAATACTTATATTGATGTATTCTCAGATCCACCAAAAATTATAAGTATTGGTAGTACAGGTGGTGTTACTCAGGAATTAAGTAAAGTTAATCCCCAAATTGAAGTAGTTAAGAACAATAGTTTAGTTTTTAATGTAGGTGATTCATCTTTAGCAAATTATGATTTCAAACTTTTTTATGATCAAACTGTAAGTAATGAATTTGTATCTACAGGAACAACTAATACATTCTCTGTTGTAAGAAACGGTATAGTAGGTGTTAACACTAGTGCATCAGTTACGATTGCATATAATGATGATTTACCAACAAAATTATATTATTCTATAGAAAAGGATGGTAAATCTGTTAAACCTGATAATGATGTTAAGGATTATTCTGAAATATTGTATAGACCTAGTGTATATAATGGAACATTTACTGCTTTTGGAATAGGATCAACATCTTTCTATATTTCTCTTGATGAATCTCCAGAAAGACTAACTTATGTTCCATCTGATTGTAAAGTATTAAAATATAATACATCTTCTTTAAGTGCTTCTGGACCAATAACCAAATTGAATATGATTGCGGGTGGTTCCAATTATAAGAAATTGCCGACTATAAGTGGTTTTTCAACATCAACGGCGACTTCTTTAGGATCTAATGCAATTATTCAACCAAAAACTAGTACTATTGGAAAACTTAATAATTTTAGAATTATTAATGAGGGATTTGAATATTCTTCAGATAAAACTTTAAGTCCTCAAGCTGAGATATTTAAGCATATTGGTCTTGAGGCTTCGCAGAAAATAACAAGAGTTGAAGTTATTAGTGGAGGTAAAAATTATATTTCACCACCTGATGTAGTAGTTGTTAATGAATATACAAAGAAAAAAGTTGAAACTGGTTTAATTAAGGTAAAACCCAATTTTAATGGTAATGCTATAGAGGGTATTGAAATTATTGATGAACCAAAAGGATTAGACAATGTTTCTCATAGAATTTACACTTTAAACAATAGTAACGGCATTCAAGTTGTAAGAGTTACATCTTATATTAAATCCAGTGGAGTTGTAACGTTAGAACTTAATACACCAGCAATTCAAGGATTTATTGTTCCACCATTTAAAAATGGCGATAAAATTTGGATTGAGGGGATAGGTAAAAAGAGTTACACCGATGATTTAGGTAATGTTACATATCCTGGAGATGGATTTAACTCAATAGATCATAATTATAATTTCTTTAGAGTACTTTCATATACAAATTCTAATCCAGCTGTTTTAAAATATAATATTGGAGATTATACAACTGATGCAGGAAATTATCTAGATGCTGAGACAGCGTTTACTTCTATTGTTAAATCGGATAATTATCCAGAATTTTCTATCACCAGAGAACCAAGTCTTTTCTTTGTTGAAGAATTCTTAAAGGTAAATGATACTCTAACCGATTTACAGGTTAAGGTTATTGATGAAAACTTTATTAAGACTGTTGGTGATTATGAAGTAAAGGTTGGTGACGTTTTAATTGGTGCTACTTCTGGTAATTACGCTACAGTTAATAGTATAGATTCATATAATAATCGATTTGTAATTGATTATGCAAACAAAAAGGATTTTGGATGGAAGGACAATACTGGAAGATTGAGTGACGATCTTCAAGTACTGCCAGATAATGATTACTATCAAAACCTATCATACACTGTTAAGAGCCCGATTACTTGGGATGAGATGGTTGATCCAGTTAATAAATTGGTTCATCCTGTAGGAATGAAGAATTTTGCTGATACGGAAGTAATATCAGCAACAGTTGTTGGAGTCGGAGTAACACAATCTCTATCACCAGTATTAGACTTTATTTCTTTAAGAAGAGTTGATACTATCAGCAATTTTGATTTAGTTCAAGATTACAATCCTGGTTCCAATTTTTCTAGATTTATTATATTTAAGAGTAAGAAATTATCAGATTATATTAACTGTGTATCAAATAGAGTTTTACAGATTGATGATATTAGTGAAAACTTCTCTAGTGCTGAATTAAATAGGCAACCTTATGTTGATGTTGCAGAATATTCAATTACAGATTTCTATTCTAAGTTCTTAGTACAAGTATCTGATGAGAAAAAATTAAGCACTCAGTTGAGTGAAGTTATTCTTCTAAACAATTATTCTGATACTTATACTACTAATAAGATAGATGTTGTATCTCAGGGTACAAAACTTGGTGATTTTGTTGGATCTTTAGGTGCGGTTGGAGATCCTATCTTAAGATTCACACCTGTTAATCCAAATGATTATAGTTATAATATAAAAGTTTATAGAGAATCTTTTGATAGTAGTCCATTTAATATTGGTATTGGATATACTGATATTGGATTTGCAAGATTATCATCTAAAACAGAAAGAGTTGGACCAGCTTCTGGATCTGGAACATTAGGGTTCAGTACATCGGTCTTTAGGGCATTACCTGGTCAAATTGATACATTCTATGCATATGCTCATGTTAGAGATGAATCGACTGAGAGGCAGAATTATTATGAAATTGCTGGTTATTATGATGGTCAAGATACTCATATAGCAGAATCTTATTTTGATACTCAGAATTTTGCAACTTATTCTGGTCCTGGTATTGGTACTTTTGGAATGAGTGTTGAAAATAATATTTTAAGATTGAAATTTGATAATTCCACACAAAATAACGTAACAGTTAAAGCAAAAGTAGTTGGAATTGGATCTACTACAGCTGGTGTTGGAACATATAGATTCCTTGTTGCTGATCAACTTGATGGGTCAGAAAGAACTGCAAGATTAGAATCAGTATATAACAATACTTCTGGTATATCCACTCTCTTTACACTTGATCAAGATGTAGAATTTGCATCAAAATCAATAATTAAAGTGGGTGTTGGATCAACAGCAGCAATTCATAACGTATGGGTGGCTGCAGATCAAGTTACGGCTAATATTCAACATTCTCAATTTATATCTGTTGGTAGTACTTCTGGAATTGGAACATTCTCTACATCTGTATCGGGAACAACAGTTTCAGTTAAATTCCACCCTGATCCAGAATATGTTTCGGATAATGTGGAAGTTTCGGCATTTAATCAAATAATATATGCTGATCGCGATCTTTATAATATTCCTCCAGATTATACTTATGGAACACATATTGAAAATGTCACTAATTCTTTCTACGGATCATTGAATGAATTTGGTAAGGATAAATTAGATTTTGATTTAAATTATAAGAGAATTCCTATCTATGAGAAGGTATTTAATCCAAAGACTGCTACTATTTTAGATACTGCTACTGGAATATTCAGTATTGATAATCATTTCTTCGAGACTGGAGAAGAGTTGATTTATACTCCAGAATCAACTTTAATTGGAACTGCAGCAGAACCTCTTGGAATTAGCTCTGCTAGGGTTCAAGGTGTGCAGTTTACTGCAGATGTTATTGCTGGATTCTCAACTGTTACAGGTATTGCTAATACTACTGGAATGGTAGTTGGACAAACAATAGAACACCTTGTAAGTAGTGGTAAAGTAATAAATGATTATCAAATAACGGGAATTAATACATCTTACAATTACTTTATTGGTAATTCTAGTGCTTCTAGTACTGTTATTACTGGTATTGCTAATACAGTACAACTTAGTGTTGGATCTATTGTATTCAATCAAGCAAATGATGCTGTAATAGCGGGTACTGGATCAACTATTATCTCAATTGGTATTGGTTCTATTACAATGAGTGGAAATGTTACTCCAGTAGGAACGGGTGTAACCTTCTATTCAACTGATGTTGATTGGGGATTAACTTTAAATAATGTTTCTGTTGCATCAACATTTAGAGAGAGATTTGAGGTTGGTGTATCAACTACAATTTGCCCAACAACAGTTTATGCAATTAAGCTTACAAAGGATACTTTTAAATTAACAGGAACATCTGGAGGAACTCAAGATAATCCTGGAATTGGATTTACATTCCTTTCTACTGGATCTGGTAATTATCATAAACTTGAAATGAAGAAGAAGCTTGAAAAAGCATTAATTACTATAGACGGTGTAACTCAATATCCTTTGATGTACACTCCATTATCATTTACACTTGCAAATAATACTTCTACTATTGGTGTAGGATTGACCTTCTTAGGACTTACTGGCATTTCTTCAGTTAAACCAAGAGATATTGTTAAACTTGATGAGGAATTCCTTGATGTTGTTAATGTTGGTTTAGCAACTCAGACATTAGGTCCAATTACTGGTGTTGGAACATTCCCAGTTATTGAAGTTAAGAGGGGATTTGTTGGAACTGCAAAGACAACACATACTGATGGAACTGATATTAGAATTTATAAGGGTGCATTTAATATTGTAGGAAATAAAATATGGTTTACTGATGCACCTGATGGAAAGGGAACAAATACTAGATTAAACTCTAGTGCTCTTCCATCGGCAAAATCCACATTTAATGGTAGGGTTTATCTCCGTAGGGATTATGCAGGAAATAAGATATATGATGATACATCATTAGAATTTAATGGTATTGGAAAGACATTTACTGTTTATAAGGAAGGAGAGCATACAAGTGGAGTTGAAGCTGGAAGTGATCTTGTCTTTATAAACGATGTTTTCCAAACACCAAATACTATTAATAATGCAGGAAATAATTACGCATTTGATGAAATTTCTGGAATTACTAGTGTAACATTCACTGGAATTACTAGAGCAGGTACTGATGATAATATTATTGTTGATTATGATATAAATCAGAATCAATTGCCAAGAGGTGGTGTAGTTGTTTCTCTTGGATCAACTGGTGGATTAGGATATGCACCTCTTGTAGGAGCATCAGTTACTACCACAGTAAATTCTGATGGTGCAATTACTTCTATTGGTATAGGATCTACTGGAACATTTGGATCTGGATATGTTGGGCAGGTTGGTGTTGCAGTATCAGATCCTAACCATGTTGGAACTGCTGCTACTATTATTGCAACCGTTGGTGCTCAATATCCTCACAAGTTTGTAAGTGCAGCAACTAGTGCCATATATTATGGTGGTCAGTATCCACACACCTTTGTAGGTGCTGCTCAGAGCGCAGTTACTAAGGTTGGTGGTGCTTCTACAACACCAAGTGGTGCAACATATAATGGAGCAACAGGTGCTCTTGTACTAACCTTTGCTAATGCTCACGGAATTACCGCAAGCGATGAAATTAGGATTGGACAGAATACTTTAACATTTACGTGTGCTAAGGATAATAACGCTACTAATCATGCCTATCCTCGTGCAACTGATCCTGTTGCTGGAAAGAGTATAGACGTTACTGCAGTTACAACTAGCAGTCCTCATACTGTAACTGTTAATGTTGGATTTGCAACTATTCAATATACTGATGTTTCTGACGCACTTTACAACACTGCAACTGGTGATTTAGTATTGACATCGGTTGGACACGGACATACAGCTGGTAATATTGTTGGTATTGCAACTACTTCTATAGCATTTACATGTAGTCAAGATGATTATTCTTCTGAACATGCATATCCTCGTTTAACAGACCCTGCAAATAATGCTTCTTTGGCAATTGGATCAACGACTATTAATACATTTACTTTAAATGTTGGAAAATCTCCTTCTGGAGACGGTGGAGAATTGACATTCAATATAATTGGAATGGGAACTGGATATGAAAATCCAAGAATTTGGGTAGATAGTCCAGCATATCAGAATTTAGATGTTGAAGGTGTATCTAGATTGGGTCTTGGAAATACCAGTACAACTGGTGTTGGTTTATCAATGACTTATGAGCTTGCTCCAGCAAAAGCAAAACCATCTGAAGATAGGTATGGTGATGCTGCAGGACTCATTCGTAAGAATAAGAATTTAATTGGCGAGGTTGCTGTAAAACGTATGTTGGATAAGTATAACGGTCCTTATGAGCATAAATTTGATGCTGGATCTAGTACTTTAACTAATGCTGTTAATATAGTAGGTGCTGGTAATCTTACACCTAATGCTGCAGCATATAGTGCTTCAACTGGTATTTTAACATTAGGATTTGCTGGTAATCATGGACTAGTAACAAATGCCGCTATTTCAATTGTTGATCGTTCTTTAGCATTTACATGTGCTTTAGATAATTTTGCTACTTCAACTTTATATCCTCGTGGTGATGATCCAGTTGGTTCTGGTAGAACTGCTGCTATCACTAAGACATCAAATACAGAATTTACTGTTAATGTTGGTGTTGCTACATTTAAGGTAGCATCTGGTGTTGGTACATTTGTTAATCAAGATTGTATTGATGATGTTATAGATGTTGTAGATGTTGTTGCATATAATACCGAATATGGTGGTAATGATAGGGTATATGATGCAGCGAATCTTTATATAACTGGTGCTCATGTTGCCGATGAAGAACCACAAACAATATATGCTTTCCAGCAAGCCAGAGATATGGCAATACAAGCAATGCGTAATGAGCGTATTGGTATTGGATCTGGTGGACAGTATGTGCATAAGTTTGTAACTTCAGGCACAAATGCTGTAGTTTCTGGTGGTGATTATCCACATACTTTTGTAAGTGCTGGAAGCAGTGCAGTATTCAGTGGTGGTGATTATGCTCATACCTTTGTAAGTGCTACTTCTGGTGCAGTTCGTATTGGATCTTGGGTTGGTGCTGGATTAACACCTACACAAGCAGTTTATACTCCATCAACAGGAACATTAGTATTCACAGTTTCTGGTAGACATAATCTCAGACACGGTGTTGATACTGTTGGTATTGCCACTAATTCACTAACATTCACTTGTGCAAGAGATAATCATGCTACTCAGCACACATATCCTCGTACAACTGACCCTGCACATAATGTTACTAACGTTGCAATTGCATCTACAACCTTAACTAAATTTACTGTTAATGTTGGTGTATCAACCTTAGTATATCATCCAGTTTCTGCTGCAGCATATACTCCTGGAACTGGTGATTTGACAATGACAGTTGGGAATTTACACGGATTATTCCCCGCTACTTCACATACAATATCTACTGCTACATACACACCAATAACTGGTATTTGTACATTTACACTTGCAAGTCATGGATTTGCTAAAGGTGAATATGTCAAGATAGATGATGGGGCATTGAAATTCACATGTGCTAAAGACAATCATGCCGGATTGCATACATATCCTCGTTCATCAGATCCTGTTAGTGGTAGATGGCTTCCAATTCTTGGTGTAGCTGCTAATACATTTGAAGTTAATGTTGGATATGCAAATAGTAATAATGTTGGTATTCATACTCTTGTATCTGTAGTTAATAATAGCCTTAAGAAAGCAAAAAGTAATATTGGAATTAATACCACATCTCTAACATTTACATGTGCTAGAGATTCAAATGCTACGCAACATGCTTATCCTCGTGCTGGATATTCACATACATTTGTAAGTGCAGCAACTAATGCTATAACACCAACAGGTAAAACTGCTAAGACTCCTACAGGAGCAACTTATGATGGTGTAACTGGTGATTTAGTATTAACCTTTGCCAATGCTCACGGACTTACAACTGCTGATAGTATTACTATTGCTGAGAATTCTTTAACTTTCACATGTGCTTTAGATAATCATGCTACTAATCATGCTTATCCTCGTGCAACTGACCCTGTTTATGATACAACTATAGCAATTATTGGAAAAACCACTAATACTATTACTGTTAATGTTGGAAGATCTGGTATTAATGATCCTGTACATAAAGCAGTAATTGGTGTTGGAGCAACCGCAGCTACTACAATTACAGTTAATGTAGGTGTAACAACTTTAGCACCTAAAGGTATTTCTACAGCAACTTATGCTCCTAATGATGGTAAGTTGGTATTTACATCACCTAATCATGGACTACGTGCTCCAACTAAGCATACAATAACAACTTGTACATATACACCAGGTACAGGTGTATTGGTTCTCAATATTCCTAACCATCAGTTTACTAATGGTGATTACGTTAAGATTAATGATGATTCTATATTGATGACTTGTGCTAAGGACAATCATGTAACACAACATTCTTATCCTAGACCTAGTGATCCTGTTAGCAATAAGTGGATGTCAGTTTCTGGTGTAGGAATTAATACATTTGCAGTTGATGTTGGAATATCTCCAGACGTTTCTGCTCATACCTTTGTTTCTGCTACAACTAATGGTATTGAAAGAGCATCTAGCAGTGTTGGAATTGCTACTACTTCATTAACATTTACATGTGATAGAGATGCTCATGCCACAAAACATCATTATCCTCGTGGAACAGATTTTGCACATGACGAATCAATTCAAATTGATTCTGTAGATGGAAATACATTTACT
>Ga0066850_10000525_pt1 | contig 20416 bp, 19 predicted proteins | sample ETNtaG_4_FD_67282 | JGI IMG/M metagenome (GOLD analysis project Ga0066850, IMG submission 67282) | Marine microbial and viral communities from oxygen minimum zone, Eastern Pacific Ocean - ETNP201406SV67 | ecosystem: Environmental > Aquatic > Marine > Oceanic | place: Pacific Ocean: Eastern... | reverse complement strand
GGCCCTTATTCTTCAATTAATACTTTAAAAAATGATTACTTTAAGTTAAACAAGTATGGCTTTGATAATCTTGATATAAAACAAAATGATTAAAAATAAACTTTTAATACTTTTTTTAATACTATTTTCTTTCTCTCATTCTTGGGCGAATCCAAAAATCGATATACGTTCAGGTATACTGATTGACTATCATTCAGGAAAAATTTTATATGAAGAAGATGCAGATCATCAAATTTATCCTGCTTCAATGACCAAAATTATGACAGCAATAGTCGCTTTTGATTTGTTAAAAGAGGACAAAATTAAGTTAAGTGACGAAGTTATAATTTCAGAAAATGCCTGGAGAATGTCTAAAAGTGGTTATTCGTCTATGTTTATAATGCTGAATGATAAAGTGACCATAGAAGAATTATTAAAAGGCATAATTATAGTTTCAGGAAATGATTCGTGTGTAGCTTTAGCTGAAGGGATAGCGGGCACAGAAAGCGCTTTTGCAGACATGATGAATGATAAAGCTGTAGAGATAGGATTGGAAAATACAAATTTTTCAAACTCCTCAGGAATTAATGATCCCAATAATTATTCAACCGTTAGAGATATAGCTATAATGTCAAGATATTTAATTGCTAACTATCCGGTTTATTATGAATATTTCAAAGAAAAAAAATTTACTTGGGACAGGACAGGGGGAGATCCCATTACTCAAGGCAATAGAAATCCACTTCTTTATAAAAACATAGGAGCAGACGGTATTAAAACAGGATACTTAGCCGTTGAAAAATATTCTTTGGCCAGCTCTGTATTAGGGAAAGATAGAAGGCTAATAGCTGTTGGAAGCGGTTTTCAAACAAAACAAACAAGATCAACTCATTCTATGAAATTAATTTCTTGGGGATTTAGAAACACAGCTACTTATGAGATAGCAAAAAAAGATGTACCAAAATTTAAATTTAAAACCTGGTTGGGAAAAGAAGATTTTGTTGAGGGAATAGTCAAAGAAGACATTTATATAACAATTTCCAAAAAAACTGTGAAAGACTTAAAAGTTTTCAAAGAATATAGCGGTCCGATTAAAGCACCCATAAAAAAAGATCAAGAAATAGGCAAGCTTATTATTGAAAGTACCGAAGAAGAGTCAAAAACTTTTCCTATTTACGCTAGCAAAGATATTAAAAAAGTGAATTTTTTTAAAAGTCTATTTCTATCTTTCAATTATATGATATGGGGAGATGCGTAAAAAAAAATCTTTTTTTATTGTTTTTGAGGGTATCGAAGGCTCTGGAAAATCTTATCAGAGTAAAAAATTATACAACAATATAAAAAAAAGAAAACTACCTGTAATTTTAACCAGAGAACCCGGAGGAACAATAGGCGCGGAAAGAATAAGAAATATTATACTCAAGGATTATTTTCATCATAACTCTAGGGAGAAATTTCATAAATACACGGATACCTTGCTATATTTGGCTGCAAGAAATGAACATGTTCAAAATAAAATAAAAGACGCTATTTCTAAAAAAAAAATTGTTATATGTGACAGGTTTATTGATTCTACAATAGCCTACCAAGTTTATGGAAAAGGAGTTGAAAGAGGTTTGGTCACTTCTATTCATAAATTTATTTTAAAAAATATAAAACCTGATATTACCTTTTTGTTAAAAGTCAATATATCCAAGGCATTTAATAGATTAAAAAAAAGAAAAAAAAAGAATAGATACGATAAATTTTCTAAAAAATTCTATGTCAAGGCACAAAAAGCTTTTATAAAATTGGCCAAAAAAAATAAAAGCAAATATCGTATTTATGACAATTCTACTGATGACAAAAATTTAGAAAAAGAAATTTTAAAAGTTGTCCTGTCAAAATTAAAATAAATATAAAATGAACAATTTAACCACTGATAAATTTAGCCCAGTACATTCATTGAAACTATTTGCTTTAAAAGAACATTTTTATAATTTTGTAAAACTTCATAAAAATCAAAAGCTGCCAAAAATTATTCTCCTAACAGGAGAGAAGGGAATTGGAAAATTTACATTAATATTTCATTTTATAAATTATATACTCTCATTAAACTCGAATCATTCATATGATTATGAAAATTTATCAATTGACAAAAATAACGATTCTTATAAGAAAATTTTACTTAATGTAGAGCAAAATTTTAACTACATAGGCAGCGCAAAACCAAATCCAGCTACAATTGAAAATATAAGAGATATTAAAAAAAGTTTTTATAAATCCTCTTTAAATAGTCGGCCAAGATTTACTGTTCTAGACGATGTTGAATTAATGAACATAAACGCAGCAAATGCACTACTTAAGTTAATAGAGGAACCTTCCGTTTATGACTACTTTGTTCTTATAAACAATAAAAAACAAAACATAATAGAAACTTTACGCTCAAGATCTATTGAAATAAAAATATTTTTAGAAACTGAAGAAAAAAATAAAACTTTTCACTTTTTAAAAGAAAATTTTAAAATTGAAAACAATTTTCTAAACAACTATTTAGAATTAACAACACCGGGTATGTTGATTAAATTTTCTGATCTTTTTGACATGGCTAAAATAGGTGAAGAATTATCTTTTGACAATATGATCTTAAAATTTTTAGCACAATTTAAAAAAACAAAAAATATTTTATGCTTAGATTTGGTTAATTTTTTACTTGATATTAAATTTTCTAAATTAACTAGCGAGAATAATACTGGTTCATTAGAAATATTGGAGACAAAAAAAAAGCTAACTAATCTAGTTAATCAATATCGAAAATTTAATTTAAATAGCAATACTGTTTTGAATCAGTTTAAAATTTATTTTAATCATGCCAGATAAAAATTTTTATATAACGACACCGATATATTATCCATCTGGAAAACCACATATGGGCCATGCATATTCAAGTATTATTGCTGATGTTTTTGCAAGATTTAAAAGAATAGAGGAACACGATGTTATGTTTCTTACCGGAACAGATGAGCATGGTTTAAAAATACAAAGAGAAGCAGAAAAAAATTCGAAAGATCCTAAAAAATTTTGTGATGAAATATCATTGAAATTTAAAGATTTAACAAAGACTTTGAATTTATCAAATGACGATTTTATAAGAACAACAGAAAAAAGACATTACAATGCAGTGAAAGAAATATGGTCTAGACTGGTAAAATCTAAGGATATTTATTTGTCTAAATACAGCGGATGGTATTCAGTTTCTGACGAAGCTTATTATGATGATGACGAAATAATTACAAAAGATAACAATATAAAATGTGCAAAAAGTTCTGGCTCAAAAGTAGAATGGGTTGAAGAAGAATCTTATTTTTTTAAATTATCTGCATGGCAAGAAAAATTATTAAATTTTTATAAAAATAATCCAAAATTTATTTTACCTTCCTCTAGAAAAAATGAAGTGGTTGAATTTGTAAAGAGAGGCCTAAAAGATTTGTCGGTAAGTCGTACATCATTTTCTTGGGGAATTTCTGTACCCGAGAATTCAAAACACGTTATTTATGTGTGGTTAGACGCTTTAACTAATTATTTAAGTGCTTTGGACTTTCCGGATACCAAAAATAAAAAATATAAAAAATTTTGGCCCGCAAATATTCATATTATAGGAAAAGACATATTAAGATTTCATGCAATATATTGGCCAGCTTTCCTGATGGCAGCAAAAGTACCTCTACCAGAGAGAATTTATGGGCATGGCTGGATACTTTCAGATGAAAAGAAGATGTCAAAGTCGTTAGGTAATATTTTAGATCCTCTAGAAATTATAGATAAATATGGAATTGATCAATTGAGATATTATTTAATAAAAGAAGTTTCCCTGGGTAATGACGGAAACGTTTCTTTGGATAGTTTAAAAAATTGTATTAATAATGATTTGGCAAATAATTTTGGAAATTTATGCCAAAGAGTATTTGCTTTTCTTGATAAAAACTGCAATTCAAAAATACCTGTATGCAAGAATTTTTTTAAAGAAGATGAAGTTTTATTAAACGATTTAACGAATAAAATTAAAAATTTAAAAGAGCTAATGAACAATCAAGAACTGAACCTTTATATAAAAGAAGTTATAAATTTTTCATTCAATGCAAATAAATATTTTAATGACCTGCAACCATGGGCATTAAAAAAAAATAATTTGGATAGAATGAACGCTGTGATGTATACAATACTAAATCAAATTAGATCGATCAGTGTTCTTTTACATCCTGTAATACCTGATTCTTCTGAAAAAATTTTAAATGCTATGGGCATTCTAAAGAAAGACATTAAATTAGAAAAATTAATGGACACTAAGTTTTTAAAGTCAGGGACCACTATCAAAAAAACAAATATTTTATTCAAAAAAATAGAAAATGATAATTGATTCTCATTGTCATTTAGATTACGAGCCTTTAAACAAGAATATTTACGAAGTTTTAAAGAGGGCTGAAAATGTTGGGGTAAAATATTTTTTAACAATCTGTACCACTGACAGCAGTTTTGAAAAAATATTGCCCATTCTAAAAAAATATAAAAATGTTTTTGGAACTTACGGAATCCATCCTCATGAAGCTAAAAATCATGTTGATTTAGATGTGAATGATATTAAAAAAAATATTTCAAAAAACAAAAAAATAATAGCAATAGGAGAAACGGGTCTAGATTTTTATTACAATCATTCAGACAAAAAATCCCAAAAAGAATGTTTTTTAAAACACATACAGGCTTGTCAGGAAACTTCAAAAACTCTAATAGTTCATTCGAGATCTGCCGAGGATGATATTTTTGATATTTTATCAAACGAGATAAGAAATAAAAAATTCAAAGTTTTAATGCATTGTTTTACCGGAAGCAAAGAATTTGCTCACAAACTTTTAGACATAGGATGTTATTTTTCAGCCAGCGGTATTGTTACTTTTAAAAAAAATGATTCTTTAGTAGACACTTTTAAATCTATTCCAAACAATAAAATTTTAATCGAAACTGATTCACCATATTTGTCTCCAGAACCACTCAGAGGCAAACCAAACGAACCAAGTCACTTAATACACACTCTAAAATTTATTGCTAAAATTAAAAATGAGAATGAAAAAACAATTTCTTCATTAACCAGTCAAAACTTTTTCAATTTGTTCAATCTAAAGATATAATATGAAAATAACCATTTTAGGCTGTGGTAGCTCATTAGGTTCTCCTTGGATAAATAACCACTGGGGTAATTGTGATAGTAAAAACAAGTTTAATAGAAGAACTCGTTGTTCCGCCTTTATCCAGAAAGGAGATTTGTCCGTATTAATAGATACATCTCCTGATATTAAGGAGCAATTTATTAAAAATAAGATAAAAGATATTGACTACGTTTTATACACACACGAACACGCCGATCAAACTAGTGGGATTTTTGAATTAAGACCCTTTTTTTTTAAATATAAAAAGAGAATTAATATTTATGCAAACAGAAAAACCATGAAGGAATTAAAAAAAAAATACGACTTTTGTTTCTTTGGGGGGAGTGGCTATATTCCAATCATTAAAGACAATTTAATTAAGAAAAAATTTAAAATCTCAAAAGGAAAGAATCAAATTTCACTTGAAACTTTTGAAGTTCAGCATGGGCAAATTACATCAACTGCATATTTATTTAATAAAACAGCTTACATTAGTGATTGCAGTGGTATTAAAGAAAAAGATTTAAACAAATTAAAAAAATTAAATTATCTAATTATAGATTGCTTAAAATTCAAAAGGCATCCTGGACATTTTAATTTAAGCGAATCTTTACGGATCAGCAATTATTTAAAACCAAAAAAAACCATATTAACAAATCTTCATACTGACTTAGACTATAAATTTTTGAAAAAAAACCTACCTTCAAATATCATTCCAGCATATGACGGGATGAAATTAAACTTGTAGTTTTATTTTTTTAGAGCTTCTTCTATTGATTTAACAAATTTTTTTGAAGTTGGTTTTGTCATTGATGAAAATGTATTAAAAACCTTTCCATCTTTACTAACTATTATTTTATGAAAATTCCATTTTGGAACAGCTTTTTTACCGTAATTTTCATCAGCCCATTTAAAAAAAGGATGTGCTTTTTCTCCCTTAACCTCAACTTTTTGAGTCATTGGAAAGCTTATTCCAAACTTGGCTTCACAAAAGTTCTTTACTTCTTGATTTGAACCTGGCTCTTGATTAAATGAATTTGAGGGAACCCCAATAACTATTAATCCATCTTTTTGATATTTTTTCCATATCATTTGTAAATCTTCATACTGAGATGTAAAGCCACATTTGCTTGCTACATTAGTTATCAGCAAAACATTGTTTTTAAATTCGGAAAGCTTCATTTCTGTTCCGTCTAAATCATTAAAAGAAAAATCGTAGGCCAATTTTTTATATCCTCCGTTAGAAACTGACGAAAACAAAGTAAACATAGTGAGTAAAAAAAATATTTTAACTTTCTTCATATTTATTTTTTTTATTTAACAATATAATAGTATAACCAAAGAGCGTTGACGCAAGCGAACCTAATAGCACACCAATTTTTACCCCATCAAGATGCTGTGTAGCTTCTGCAAAAGCTAAATTTCCAACAAATAAACTCATTGTAAATCCAATGCCGGTTAATATACCAACCCCATAAAATATTGTCCAATTGGAATTATTTGGCATTTCTGCAAATTTAAATTTTATTGATAAATATGAAAATAAAAATACACCTAATTGTTTTCCAAAGAACAGACCACATAATATTCCTAGAGGAACTGGATTTAAAATAGATGGGAGGTTCACTCCCTCCAAAGAAACCCCGGCGTTAGCAAAAGCAAAAATTGGCATTATTCCAAAAGCAACATAAGGAGAAATAGCGTGCTCTAATTTTATTAGCATTGAATTTTTATGATAATTTTCATTATTTTTGTCTTTATGAGGTATAGTTAAAGCCAATAGAACCCCGGAAATAGTTGCGTGGATACCAGAGGCATGGGTAAATTCCCAGAGAAACATTCCAACGATTAAATATGGAATAAAATTTCTTACATTAAGCTTGTTCAAGAAGATTAGTACAAGCATAGCAATTGACATTAAGAGAAGATAAAACAATTGAATTTCTCCCGAGTAAAAAAAGGCAATAATTACGATTGCTCCTAAATCGTCTATAATTGCAAGAGCTGTAAGAAAAACTTTTAGTGAAAGAGGAACTCTTTTCCCCAATAAAGAAAGCACGCCCAAAGAAAAAGCAATATCGGTAGCTGATGGAATTGCCCACCCTTTAAGAGTTACTGAATCTCCAAAATTTATAGCCACATATATTAATGCGGGAACCAACATTCCTCCAATAGCGCCAATTACGGGTAGAGCAGCTTGTTTTGGATTTGAAAGTTCGCCTTGAATAAATTCTCTTTTAATTTCTAAAGAAACTAAAAAGAAAAAAATTGCCATCAACACATCATTGATCCAATGCAAGACACTTAATTTCAGTTTAAAATTTCCAAATCCTAAGCTTAAATAAGAATTCAAAATTTTATTATAGACAAAAGTAAGATCGCTGTTGCTAATTAGAAGGGCAATTATAGCTGCAAATAATAGAACAAGACCCGAGGCAGCTTCTAATTTAAAAAACCATTTGAAAGGTTTTGATATGTGTTGAATCATTCATGCTAATTATATCTAAATTTTACTAAATGTAATTAGGTTTCAATTGATAAAATTGACTAATTCATCTATATAAATAACCTTTCGGGGCGTAGCGCAGTCTGGTAGCGCATCTGGTTTGGGACCAGAGGGTCGCAGGTTCAAATCCTGCCGCCCCGACCATTTATGAAAATTAACAAAGTAGTTGTAATTGGATCAGGAACTATGGGAAGTGGTATAGCTGCCCATTTATCTAATGCTAATATACCAGTCACTTTGCTTGATCTTAAGACCGAAATTACCGAAGGAGCAAAAAAAAGAATCCTTAATTCGAGACCACCTTTGCTGGTAGACAAAACAAAAATTGAAAACATAACAGCCGGCAATATTCAAGATAATTTCGATGTTGTTAAAAATGCGGATTGGATTGTAGAAGCCGTTGTAGAAAGAATTGATATTAAACATCAATTATATGAGAAAATTTTTAAAATAAAAAAAAAAGATTCCATTGTTTCGTCTAACACTTCTACCATACCTCTTAAAGTTTTATCAAAAAAATTATCAGACAAAGACAAAAGTGATTTCTGTATAACACATTTTTTTAATCCAGTTAGGTATATGGGTTTGTTAGAAATAGTTAAAAATGATTTTACTAATAAAGAAAAAATTAAATTTTTAAAATATTTTTGTGAGTCGTCTCTAGGTAAAGGGGTAATTGTTTGTAATGACACACCTGGTTTTTTAGGCAATAGAGTAGGAGTATATGCCATGCAAGTTGCCATGACTGAGGCTTTTAAAATGAATCTTTCTGTAGAAGAAGCAGATTCAATTTTTGGACGTCCAATGGGAATTCCAAAAACTGGTGTATTCGGTTTATATGACTTAATAGGAATTGATTTAATGTCTGATGTTTTAAAAAGCTTTGTAAAAGAGCTTCCAAAAACCGATCCATTTCACATTGTTGCTAAAGACATTCCCATAATACAAAAATTAATATCAAAAGGTTACACAGGAAGAAAAGGCAAGGGAGGTTTTTATAGAATAAACAAATCTAAGGGAGGAAAAGTATTAGAATCTTTAAATTTTGAAACAGATGAATATTCTCCTGTAAAAAAAATAGATATCAAAATAGACAAGGTTGACTTAAAAGAATTAATAGGTCGCGATGACAAATATGGAAAATATGCTTGGTCAGTTTTGTCAAAAATAATTAAATATGCATCTTCTTTAATACCTGAAATTACAAAAGAATTTAATGATATAGATGAGGCATTAAGATTGGGTTTTAATTGGTCACGAGGTCCTTTTGAAATGTTGGAAGAAATAGGATTAAAAAATTTTTTTAACAGAATAGATGACTTCAAAAATAACAAATTTTTAGAAAATTTGAATAAAAATAAAAAAGAAAATTTTTACGGAGAAAGACAAAAATATACTGATATTCAAACCATTGGAAAAATTAAGCAGAATCCAATTAAAATTGATAAAAATGATTCTGCAGAAATATTCAGATTTAAAGATTATAACATTGTTGAATTTACAACAAAGGCAAATGCATTAGATTATAAATCAATGGATGCTTTAAAAAAAGCAACTGAAAAACCTTTGATAATTATTAACGAAAGTATGCAATTTTCAGCCGGTGTAAACTTAAATTATGTTATGGATTTTGCAAAAAGAAAAGATTTTAAATCTATAGAAAAATTTATTAAATATTTTCAAGAAACTTGCAAACATCTTAAGTATTGCAAAAACCCAGTTGTATCAGCCCCTTCAGGGCTGGCTTTGGGAGGAGGCTTTGAAGTAATCTTGCAAAGTAATTTTGTTGTGTCTCATAATAATATTGTAATGGGATTGGTAGAAACTATCGTTGGTCTAATACCGGCAGGAGGAGGATGTAAAGAATTACTTTGGAGATGGTCACAAACAGAAGAAGGAAAAAAGGATTTAGATTATGCTCCTCTTAAAGTTTTTGAAATTATAGGTTACGCAAAAACAGCAACTTCTCCTGTTGAAGCTATGCCATTAATGTTTCTTAGACCTCAAGACAAAAAAATAATGAATAGAAATAGTCTTTTCTCAGAAGCAAAATTATTATTAGATAAAAATAAAAAATTTGTTTCCCCAGACGAATGTAAATTTAAATTGTCAGGTGAACAAGCAAGGGAAAAAATGCATAAATTACTTGAAAAATTATATAATGATAAAAAAATATTAGATCACGGCCTGGAAGTCGGAAAAGAATTGGCATATGTTTTAAGTGGAGGAAAAACTGATTCAAAAAAAGAACTAAAGGAAGATGATTTATTTAATCTAGAGTTAGAGGCCTTTATGAAACTTATTGAAAAAAATAAAACACAAGAAAGAATCTCTCACACTTTAACAACCGGAAAACCTTTGGTAAATTAACTATGCCAACATATACAGCTCCAGTAGAAGAAATGATGTTTCTTTTTGATAATTTAAAAGATAACAAAAATTATAATGAAATTGAAAAATATAAAGAGATTAATTCTGAACTAGTTAAAGATATATTGGAACAAGCTGCAAAAATTAATCAAGAACTTATTCTACCTTTGGCAAAAGCAGGGGATGAAAAACCGTGTGTCTATGAAAACGGAGTTGTAAGATCACCTCCTGGTTACAAAGAAGTTTACAAAAAATTTGTTGAAGATGGATGGACATCTCTATCGTGCGATCCAAAATATGGAGGTCAAGGAATGCCAAAAACAGTTAGCACATTCTTTGAAGAAATGCTTTCATCTTCAAGTTTAGCATTTAAATTATATAGTGAGTTAAGTATAGGTGCATATAATTGCATTCTCCATCATGGTGATCAAAAATTAAAAGATAAGTTTCTCCCAAAAATTGCTCAGGGCAAGTGGAGTGGAACAATGTGTTTGACCGAATCCCAATGCGGTACTGATCTTGGATTATTAAAAACAAAAGCTGTAAAACAAAAAAATAATTCCTATAAGATATCTGGTCAAAAAATATTTATTACTTCTGGGGACCATGATTTAACAGAAAATATAATTCATTTAGTTTTGGCAAGAGTGCCTGGATCACCAGAAGGGACTAAGGGAATCAGTTTGTTTTTAGTACCTAAATTTATTGTTAATGAAGACGGATCAATTGGACCTAGGAATGGTGTTAACACTGCATCAATAGAATCCAAAATGGGAATAAAGGGTTCGCCCACATGTGTTTTAAATTTTGATAACGCAACTGGATATATGGTTGGAGAAGAAAATAAAGGTTTGAATTCTATGTTTACAATGATGAATCTAGAAAGAATTATTGTTGGAATACAGGGTTTAGGTATTTCTGAAACGGCTTATCAAAATGCACTAGCTTATGCAAAAGAGAGAAAGCAGGGGAGAGCAAATGATAATAAAAACAAAGAAACAGATTCAATAATACGACATGCAGATATTAGAAGAAGTTTAATGAATATGAAGTCTATAATCGAAGGCCAGAGATCACTTGCCTTCTGGGTTTCACAACAAGTTGATGTTAGTTTAAATCATAAAGATAATAAAATTAAACAATCGGCAGCCGACATAGTCTCTTTAATGACACCTGTTATAAAATCTTTTTTTACAGATATGGGAATGGAAATTACAAATGATGCAATACAAGTTTTTGGTGGTTACGGTTACACAAAAGATCAAGGTATAGAACAACTATTTAGAGATAATAGAATAACTCCAATTTACGAAGGAACAAACTCTATCCAGGCTATAGATCTTGTTCAAAGAAAAATTTTAAATAATAAAACCTTTGATGCTTTTATTTCAGAAATCAATGAAGAAATTAAAATCTGTAGTAAAAATAAAAATCTATTTTCTTTTATAGAAAAACTTAAAAAATACATGGAACTTCTAGCTAATTTTACCTTGTGGCTTGGAAAGAAAAACGATTCTTCTAAGGACGATGTAAGTTCAGCTTGCAATGATTATTTGAAAGTATTTGGGTATGTTTCTTTAGCTTATTCATGGTTAAAAATGCTAAGAGTTAGCTACGAAAAACTTGAAAGTAACAAAAACTTTTTTGATGATAAAATAAATACAGCTGCATATTATTTTGATAAAATATTACCAAGAGCACAAAGTCATTATATTTCTGCTATCAGCGGAAGTGAAACTATGATGAAGACAAATTTTAATTAGAATGAATCACTATAATACAAATCTTGAAAAAAATAATGCTAATTACGTTTCGTTAACACCCATAACTTTTTTAGAAAGAACTAAGGATATTTATCCAAATTATGAGGCAATTATCTATAAAAAAAGAGTTTATACCTGGAAGCAAGTATACGAACGAGCCACTAAATTTGCTAGCGCTTTAGAAAAACACGGTGTTAAACCGGGTGATACGGTTTCTATAATGGCTGCTAACACTCCCGAATTATTTGAAGCTCATTATTCCGTACCCATGACAGGCGCTGTTTTGAATGCAATAAATACTAGGTTAGATTCAAAAACAGTTGCTTATATATTTAAACATGCTGACACCAAAGTTCTTATTGTAGATCGTCAATTTCATCCCGTAGTGAAAAAAGCTTTAGAGGATTTAGGAAAAAAAATATCAGTTATAGATATAATTGATAAACAAACAGATTTAAAAGATAGCCAAAAAATAGGGGATTTTGAATATGAAAGTTTTTTAAATGGAGGTGATGATAATTATATTTGGAAAAGACCTAAAGATGAGTGGCAAGCTATTTCGCTAAATTATACATCTGGAACAACAGGAAATCCTAAAGGAGTTGTTTATCATCATAGAGGAGGTTATTTAATGGCAACAGGTAGTGTCACCGCTTGGAATATGCCAAATCGTTTAAACTTTCTTTATACCGTTCCCATGTTTCATTGTAATGGTTGGTGTTACCCTTGGACTCTTGCCATGCTACATGCTCGGGTTATTTGCATTAGAAATATTAGGGCTAAAGAAATTTTTGAATTAATAACCGAGCACAAAGTTACTCATTTTGGAGGAGCTCCAATTATACTAAACATGTTAGCAAATGCTCCCAAAGAAGAACAAAAAAAACTTAATCACAAAGTATATGTTTTAACAGCCGCAGCTCCTCCCCCAAGCATAATATTTAAAAAAATGAAAGAATTGGGTTTTGAGGTAATGCATGTTTACGGTTTAACAGAAACTTATGGTCATATTCTACAGTGTGCTTGGAATAATGAATGGAATAAATTAAACGAAGATGAAAAAGCGGATATAAGTGCTCGCCAGGGTGTGCGTTACCCAAATACAGAAGATGTAGAAGTGATGGATTCAAAGACCATGAAACCCGTTCCTCGTGATGGGAAAACAATAGGTGAAATAATGATAAGAGGAAATGTTGTCATGAAGGGTTATTTTAAAGACAAAGATGCTACCGAAAAAGCTATGAAAGGTGGCTGGTTTCATTCCGGTGATTTAGCAGTGATCCATTCTAACGGGTATATTCAAATTAAAGATCGATCTAAAGATATTATTATTTCTGGCGGAGAAAATATTTCATCAATAGAAATTGAAAACACTATATCGAAACACCCCTCGGTATCATTGTCAGCGGTGGTTGCTAAACCAGACGAAAAATGGGGTGAAACTCCATGTGCTTTTGTTGAATTATCACCTCAAAAAAAAGCTACTGAAGAAGAATTAATTAAATTTTGTAGAGAAACTTTAGCTGGGTTTAAAATACCTAAAAAAATAGTTTTTGGAGAACTTCCAAAAACTTCTACTGGAAAAATTAAAAAATTTGAATTAAGAAAAAAAGCTAAGGAATTAAATTGATCGTTGAAGTAGAAAAGAAAAAAGTCTTTGCTTCAGATGCTGGACAATCATTTGATAAAAACAAAGAAACTATTGTATTGCTTCATGGTAGCGGGCAATCCCATGTTGTCTGGTCTTTAACAGAACAATACTTATCCTCTCAAGGTTATAATGTTTTAACTATTGATCTACCTGGTCATGGCAATTCTGAAGGGGAAAGTTTAAAATCTATTGAAGAAATAGCAGATTGGTTGGATAAAGTTGTTAGAAAGATTGGGGTTAGCCAGTTAACAATTGTTGGTCATTCCCAAGGCTGTCTTGTATCGTTAGAGTACTATTTAAAATTTCCCGAAAAAATTAAAAAGTTAATTTTTGTTGCAGGAGCTTATGAAATACCGGTTAATAAAAGTTTGATTGACCTATCTTTATCAGGAGACATGGAGTCCCTTAATTTGATGATGAAATGGGGATACGGTCATTCAAAACAGTTTATTGGAGGAAATCCACTTCAAAAAATTTTAAATTCAACAAGAGAGGTTAGAGAGGTTTTGGCTGTTGATCTAATAGCCTGTAATAATTACAAAAACGGAATGAAAGCAGTTAAAACTGTTAAATGCCCAACATTTTTTGTTTTTGGAGAACTTGATAAAATGATCAAGCTCGAGAGTGGAAAAAAATTTGCAGGACTAATTTCTGGCTCTAGAATTCATGTAATAAAAAATTGTGGCCACATGATAATACTTGAAAATGCTTTTGAAATGAGAGAAAAGGTGGCTGAATTTTTAAAAAATGAATAATAAATTAAAAGTTTGTTTAGTTGGATATGGCTACTGGGGGCCCAAATTAGCAAGAAATTTTCAAAATTCAAATTTTTTTAATCTAGTATCTATTTCAGATAAATCTAAGTCAAATCTAACTAAAGCAAAAAAAGATTTTCCATTAATTAATGCCTCAACAGATTTTAAAAAACTTATAACAAGCAATATAGATCTTGTTGTGATTGCGACATCCACAGAAACTCATTTTGAAATTTCAAAGTTTGCTTTGGAAAAGAAAAAACATATTTTAGTCGAAAAACCAATCTCGCTTTCTACTACCGATGTCTTAAAATTACAAAAAATTTCTAGAAAAAATAAAAAACTTATTTTTGTTGATTATCCATTTTTATTTTCTGGCTCAATAAACTATATAAAAAAAATAATAAAGGACAAAAAATTTGGAAAACTTTTAGAAATTGAATCTTACAGGGAACAGGCTCCTATAAGAAAAGATGTTAATGTGGTTTGGGATCTAGCGGTTCATGACATATCAATTCTTACTTACCTGCTCAAACAGAATCCTAAAAATATGAAATCATTAAAAATTAACACCGTGAACACTCCTAAAGCCGACACGGCATATATAAATCTAACTTATAAAAATAAATTGAATGTTTTTATAAAAAATTCATGGATATCACCAACAAAAATTAGATTAATGAAATTTAAATTTAAGAAAGCTATTCTTTACTGTGACGAAAATGAATCAATGTATAAGATAAAAATATATTCTAAAAAAAATAATCATTTAAAATACAATCTCGAAATCCCCGACATTGATTTGAACGAACCGCTTTCTAATTTGGTTGATTACATTTATAGAACAGTTCGTAAAAAAGAAGAAAGCATGTTTGATAGTTTAAATATTAATATCACAAAAATTCTTAAAAAATTAAGCTAAGATTAATGAAAAAAATTCCAGTAATAAAAGATAGAAGAGTAAGAAGCACACCTTTTACTTCAAGAATTGAAAATCAAGGAGTATCGGGTTATTCAGTTTATAATCATATGCTTCTTCCCATAAGTTTTGGATCGATTGAGGATCAATACTTACATTTAAAAGAACACGTTCAAATTTGGGATGTATCAGTTCAAAGAGAAATTGAAATAACCGGAGTAGACTCTGATAAACTTGTGCAGTTTATGACTTGTAGGGATTTGTCAAATGCAAAACTTGGAAAATGTTATTATGCCCCTTTGATCGACGGTAATGGAAATTTAGTTAATGATCCTATTATTTTTAAATTAGATGAAAAAAAATGGAGAGTGTGTATAGCTGACTCTGATGTATTGTTTTTTGCTAAAGGTTTAGCTTCTGGAAAAAATTTTAATGTTGATATTTACGAAGCAAATGTAGATACAATTGCAGTTCAAGGACCTAAATCTGAAAATTTAATGCAAAAAGTTTTTGGCGATGCAATTAAAGAATTAAAATTTTTTAATTATAAATATTACAATTTTAAAGGAGTTAAACATCTAATCTCAAAAACAGGTTATTCAAAACAAGGAGGGTATGAAATACATATCGAAAACACTAATTCTGGGTTAGAGCTTTATGATTATTTTTTTAAGATTGGTAAAGATTTCAACTTAAAAGCAGGAGCACCAAATTTAATAGAGAGAATAGAGGGAGGTTTGTTGTCATATGGTAATGATATGGATAATAGAGATAATCCATATGAGTGTGGATTTGATAAGTATATAAATGTTGATTCAGACGTGGTTTTTCTAGGAAAAGACAAATTAAAAGAAATAAAGCTTAAGGGCGTTAATAAAAAATTAATGGGTGTTTTGATAGAATCAGATAAAATCAGCCTTACAAAAGAAGAAAGGTTATATGACAAAAAAAACAATAATATTGGAATATTACGATCAGCGGCTTTCTCTCCAAAATTTAAGAAAATTGCAGGTATTGCAATGATTAATAAAGCTTTTTGGAATGTGTCAGAAGATTTTAAAATAGATATAGAAGGAAAGGTAAAGCATGGAAAAATCTGCAAATTGCCTTTTGCTTAAATTATGAAAAAGGCAAAAATCTATATTCCTAGTAAGACAGCAATGCAATCGGGTAGGGGTAAAACAAAAAAGTGGATTCTTACCTTTGAAACCCAAAATACAAAAACTAACCCTCTGATGGGCTGGGAATCCGGAGAAGATACCTTGGGTGAAGTAGTCTTAAAATTTTCATCTAAGGAAAAAGCAATTGAATACGCCAAAAAAAACAATATCCTTTACCAAGTTATAGAACCTAAAAAATCAAATTTTATTATCAAATCATACGCAGACAATTTTTTGAAAAAATAATATGTGGAGAAGCTTCTTTACTGAAAGAAAATGGTTTTTGTGGTCGTGGGGTGGGGCTCTTTTTATCTTTTTATCCCTACTTTCCCAAACTTGGATAGATGTAAAAATTAATCAATGGTATAAGGGTTTTTACGATCTTTTACAAAAAGCTACCGAAAGAGAAATTTCCGAATTTTATGATGGTCTTTTCATGTTTATGAAATTAGCCATTCCCTATGTGATTATTTATACAGTGACTAACTATTTTACTAGGCTTTGGGCGTTTAGATGGAGGGAAGCTATGACTTTCTCATATATGCCTTATTGGAAAAAGGTCGATGCAAAAGTTGAAGGAGCTTCTCAAAGAATTCAGGAAGATTGTATGAATTTTGCAAAAATTGTTGAAAGTTTAGGTTTGCAAGTCGTTAGAGCAATAATGTTATTAATAGCTTTTATACCTATTTTATGGGGACTGTCATCAAATGTGGTTATCCCATTTTTCAAAGATATATCGGGTTCTCTAGTCTGGGTGTCTTTAACGGCCAGTTTAGGTGGCTTAATAATTAGTTGGTTGGTTGGTATCAAATTACCCGGATTAGAATATAACAATCAAAAAGTTGAGGCCGCTTTTCGAAAAGAACTTGTCTACGGGGAAGATGACAGAAAGAGTTATGCTAAACCTCCAACAATTCTTGAATTGTTTACAGGAATTAAATTTAACTATCATAGGCTTTTTTTGCATTATGGTTATTTTGATCTTTGGTTGATTATGTATAATCAATCGATGATAATTGTTCCATACATATTGATGGGTCCTGGTCTTTTTACTGGCGCAATGACCCTTGGAATTCTAATACAAACCTCTAGCGCATTTAGAGAAGTCCAAAGTAGTTTCTCTCTATTTTTACAAAATTGGACAAGAATTACAGAACTGAGATCTATTTATAAACGTCTTAACGAATTTGAAAAAGCAATCAATTTTAATAAACCCTTGAGAAAAGATAGAAAATCTGATGTAAGAGTTTAATGGAACTCTACTTTAAGCTTTTCGAAGTTATCTTTCCTGTTTTTTTTGTAATTGGTATTGGTTATTACTTAGGTAGAAAGAATCCAAATTTTGATACTACTTTTATTACCAAATTTACGGCGAATATAGGATCACCTGGGCTTGTTATATTTGCAGTTACCACTACAGGATTAAGGTTTAACACCTTTGTAGAGTTTTTTGCCTATTCTTTGCTTGCGGTTGCAGCCTGTGGAATTACTGGAGCATTTCTTCTTAAACTTTTAAAAAAAGATTATATTAGGGAACTTCCACCACTTATTTTACCAAACACAGGAAACATAGGTTTGCCAATATGTTTTTTTGCATATGGAAATCCTGGTCTCGGAATAGCATCTGCAATTTTTTGTGTAATTATTCTTTTCCATTTCACAATCGGTGTTCTTTTGGCCGATAAAAAATTTTCTATCAAGCCTTTGATTAAAAATGGACCTTTTTATGCAATTTTAATTTCAATGTTTTTTTTATATTTTGACATAACGCCCCCTAAATTTGTAACAAATACAGCAATGCTCTTGGCTTATGCGACCATCGTTTTAGTTTTAATGTCGCTTGGGATAGGGCTTTCTAAGCTAAAGGTTTTTTCTTTTGGGAGTGCTTTTGTTTTATCTCTTCATAGAGTTCTTTTGGGACCTCTTATAGGTTTTTCTATTATCTATTTTTTCAATTTAGAAGGTTTTGCAGCGGGCGCTCTTCTTATCCAAACAGCTATGCCTAGCGCTATTTTAACTTATCTAGTAGCGCAGATGTATTCACCGAAGAGGGTAGTGGATAGCATTGCTAGCACGATAGTGGTCTCAACCACCTTATCTTTTATTACAATACCGATCGTTGTTTACCTGGCTCTTAGGTTTTTTAGCTAAAATACCCTAAACCAACACTTAATAAATTAGCTTAACTTTTACTTTTAAACCATTGTTTTTATTAGATATTTTAGTATTTTATAGGTAATTTGATAAAAAATAGCAAAAAATAAGCTTTTCTTGATATTTTCAAAAAATTATCTAGAAAGCCGGCTAAAAAGCAAGCAAAATAAGGAAAAATAGACATAAAACTGTCTAACGAAACAACCTTGTAAAGACTACATGCAGGAGCTTTGCAGTTTAAGAATATAGCGATTAATGGGCCATATATAGGCCTATTTTTAGTATTTACAGCTACAAGCGGTGGATATGCCCATAAAGCCTAGCTTTTAAGTAAAATACACGCTTAGATTGCAAAAAAGGTTGAAAAATAAGGGTTTTTTGAGCTAAAAAAGGGTCTATTTTAGCTATTTTTTTGATACTTTGCGTACTGCTTGGATCCTCTATATGGACCAACAAATAACAAAGTCCATGTTGGTTTGCCCTCTGATATCTTCAAACTATGTCTGTCTGAGCCTTTTCTAAAGCCTACATAGCCTGGGCCTCTCCAAAAAGTACCTTTTTCTGTGGTTTCCCAGTATCCACCCTTAAGGATTATGGTTATATAGGACCAATAATGATCGTGTAGATCTCCTAAATCACTCTTTAGAAGCTTGTGAACAAGGATATTGAAAGGGAACCATTTGGGTCTATTCCTGAAAAGTAAATAATAACGTACTACAAATGGTTCAGCTTTATCATAATCGGGCCAGCTAGGACCTCGATCCATAATTATTCGTTTACGAGATTCGAACATATTAGAATATTTAATCACTTGACTTTAAAAATCATCTAATATATTAGTAATGATAATTAATCGTTATCAATAGTAATAGATATGAATGAACTAGTTACAGACCTGAAGGCCTTACATGAGGAAACTTTAAACAACCTTAAAAGCTCTAAGGCTATTAATACTATCAGGGCTTACAAATCCGATTTTAAGGACTTTGGTGCCTTCTGTGCTAAGCATAGTTTCAAAGCTTTGCCTACAGAGCCTAAAATTGTTGCATTATATCTAACATATCTCTCTGGTAAGGATTCTAAGATGAGCACTTTAAGACGTAGATTGGTGTCTATAGGAATGATGCATAAGCTAAAAGGGCATTATTTAGATACAAAACACCCAGTTATCATAGAAAATTTAATGGGTATCAAACGTACAAAAGGCAGCATTCAAAGAGGTAAAAAACCTATATTAATCAACCATTTAAAAGCAATAATTAATGTAATAAATGAAGAAAAAACAGAAGAAATTAAGAAGATAAGGGACAAGACTGTCATCTTAGTTGGCTTTGGCGGAGGTTTTAGACGTACCGAGTTGATATCCATCGATCATGAAGATCTTGAATTCGTTGCTGAAGGGGTAAAAATAACTCTTAGGAGATCAAAAACAGATCAATTCGGCGAAGGTATGGTCAAGGGTCTACCCTACTTTTCTAATGAAAAATACTGTCCAGTAGTTCATTTAAAAAAATGGATAGAAATATCAAATATTAAAGATGGTGCTGTTTTTAGAAGATTTGCAAAAGGATGTTCTTTGACCTCTCATAGATTAACTGACCAATCCGTAGTGTTGCTTATTAAAAGATACTTGCAATTGGCAGGAATAGACAACAAAAACTACTCTGGACATAGTTTAAGATCAGGATTTGCCACGGTCTCTGCAGAGTCAGGGGCTGATGAAAGAAGTATTATGGCTATGACAGGACATAAAACAACACAAATGGTTAGAAGATATATACGAGAGGCAAATATATTTAAAAATAATGCTCTTAACAAAGTTAAATTATAGTCCAGGAGTCTGGCCAAAAATCTTTATTATTAGAGGGATTTAAATTATCTGAAGGTCTAACACATAATTTATTTGGGTTTTGGTTTAACCATGCACCCCACCAATGAAATGATGATGGACTTACAATAAAATGTTTTGCAAATCCAAA
>Ga0066850_10000522_pt1 | contig 20488 bp, 19 predicted proteins | sample ETNtaG_4_FD_67282 | JGI IMG/M metagenome (GOLD analysis project Ga0066850, IMG submission 67282) | Marine microbial and viral communities from oxygen minimum zone, Eastern Pacific Ocean - ETNP201406SV67 | ecosystem: Environmental > Aquatic > Marine > Oceanic | place: Pacific Ocean: Eastern... | reverse complement strand
AAGATATCTTGAAAGTTTTGTGAAAGAAAAAGGAATTGTAAGTCTTGCAGATGCAATATATAGAATGACTGCTCTGCCCGCACAAAGGATTGGATTGAAAAGAAGAGGAAAACTAATCAAAGGCTATTTTGCAGATATTAATATTTTTAAGCTAGAAGACATTAAAGAGAATGCTACCTACAAAAATCCTCATAAATATTCAGAAGGAATGAAATATGTATTTGTAAACGGAGAATTATCTGTTGAAGAAGGCCAAAAAATATCTGGAAGGCACGGCAGAGTGATAAGATCTTTAGTGGAATGATAAAAATAGTAATTAATGTTTAGAAATATTTTTTTAAAATCAATCAATGATTCTCTCCTGACAATTTTATATATATTTATTACATATCTTCTCGTTTGCTTATTAATTATGTACGCCGTCTCTGAGTTACCCTTAAAAGAAGTACAATTTATTTTTGATAACCTTCCAGAAAAATTAACTACATTTATTGCTGGCCCAGGAGGAATTGATATAACTAGTGTCGAAGGGATACTAAATACAGATATGTTCACAATTTTTGCCCCATTAGTCACTATAGGTTTTGCAATTTTTTTTGGATATAACGCGACAAAAAAAGAAGAGGAAAAGAGAACTTTAGACATAATATTATCAGCAGGAATATCTAGAAATAGTTTTTTAATTCAGAAAATATCTTCTTTAATAATTAAAGTCTTTTTAATATCCACTGCTTTATTACTATCTATTTTAATTAGTGCCTTTTTTTTTGGCTTAACTATTTCAGCAGAGAATATTGCCTCAACATGTTTCCAATTATTCCTTATATCAACTACTTTTGGATTACTTTCAATATTAATGGGAGCATTGCCTTATGAATCAAGTTATACATATTCTGTTCCAGCAACAATTGCCGTACTATCCTATATCATTTACTCAATAGAGCCATTCTTAAAATCACTGGGAATAATTAAATACGCATCTCTATTTTATTACTACAAAGGTGGAGATCCATTGAATAATGGTTTACATAGTTGGCATTGGGTCATATTTTTTATAATAATGAGCATAACGATTTTTTTATCTTTATATTTTTGGAATAAAAAAGATCTAGATTCTTAATGAATTTTAGGGGAGTGTAAATAATGAAATTAATGTTTTTTCTATCAATAATGGCGAGTGCACTAATTTTTGCTTGTGGTTCTTCAGAGAACGCCAAATCATTAGAAATTGTAACTCCTTCAGAGCAAATATTTAGCTTAGATGATTTCACTTCAGTTGGTTATAAAAAAAATAGGGCATATGACGTCTCAGAACTTCCTGGAGCAACTGGTGCTTGGTTTGGATTTTGGAAAAATGAAGGTGAATCAAATGATTTTGAAATTCGTATCTATTCGTCACATGAAGATGCTGTCTCTATGGGAGAAACCTTAGCTGCTGAAGTCGCAGGCAATGATGCATTAATAGGAAAAAATGAAGCAACTTGGCAAGAAGGTAGTAAAGATAGAAGGCAAGTTGGAGGAGGAGTCGATAAAGGCAGTCTAGGATTACAGGCAACTGGAATTTTTCCAAAATATGGAAACTACGCAATATATGGAAACGTAATACTTTTATGTGAAGGGCAAGAAGGATTATCTCTTGAAACATGCTGGAAATTAATTGATGCCATTACTAAATGAATAAACTTGATGGTACAAAATTTCAAATAAAAGTATGGAAAGAACTCTTAAATATTCCTTCAGGAGAAACTAGAACATATAAAGAAATTGCAATATTAATTGGTTCTCCTAATAGCGCAAGAGCAGTTGCAAACGCATGTGCGAAAAATCCTTATCCAATTCTTGTTCCTTGTCACAGAGTAATAAGATCTGATGGAAATTTGGGAGGATATAGTGCATTGGGTGGAGTGAATAAAAAGAAAGAGCTACTAGAAAAAGAAAAAATTAGATAGATCCTTTTAATTTGCTCAAACCTATTTTATTTATAAGATAGGGTCATATGTCATTTATAAATTCAACTTTTTCTTCATTCAAAGATCCTGCGTTCAGAATATATTTTATAGGACTTCTTTTTATGATGGCATCAGTAAATATGCAGTTTGTGGCTCGCAGTCAATTAGCTTACGATCTAACAAAATCTCCTTTGGCAGTTGGAATAGTTGGAGCTGGATTTGCACCTCCAATATTATTGCTATCAATTTTTGGAGGTTCTATTTCTGATCAATTTGATAAGAAAAAAATAATACAACTAGGCCAGCTTGGCATGGTGATACTAGCTTCTATAGTAGCTGTTTCAATTTTCCTTGAAGTCGTCACAATTTATCATTTAATTGCAGCTTCAGTTCTACAAGGAGTTATGTGGGCTTTTCTTGTACCTGCCAGACAATCATTAATTCCTGATCTGGTAGAAAAAAAATTAATTGTAAATGCAATTGCGCTGAGCGGTTCTGGAATGGCTTTAATGACCTTCCTAGGTCCAGGGATTGGAGGATTTTTATATGCATCATTTGGACCTGGATTAGTTTATGTTTTTATATGCTTGCTGTTTTTATTTGCATTATTATTTAATCAATTGCTACCTAATACTTATAAAAAGAAAGTTCAATCTGGATCTAGGACGAAACAAATAAAAGAAGGCTTGAAATACATAATAGGAAATTCAGTGCTTTCTTGGTTATTGATAATAGCAATGATAACAACTGTACTAACAATGCCATTAAGAAGTTTAATGCCTGTACTTATGGATGAACTATTTTCTAGAGGTGCAGATGCGGTAGGTTTAATGCTTAGTATAATTGGATTAGGCTCTTTGGTTGGATCATTAATTTTTGCAGGCTTAAAAAAGGGGCGAAGAGGCATTGCTCTAATAAGCGCATTATTAATCTCCGGTATTGCTATTCTAATTACATCAGTATCTAATTTCTTTTTGGTTATTATAATTATGATGTTTTTTATAGGCATAGGTGACGCAGGAAGAAGATCTCTTAATAATGCTCTGTTAATGGAAGAAGCAGATCCAGACTATAGAGGCAGGGTTAATGGAGTATACACTATGAATTTCGGGTTAATGCCTTTGGGCACAATTCCTATAGCAGCACTTGCAGCCGCTTATGGAATGGGTGTAGCTCTTCTTGCCTCATCAATAGTCTTATTAGCATTCACTTTAATCTGTTTCATATTTGCTAGAAGAATCAGAGCTCTATAAATTTAGTTTTTTAAAAAATTCAATTGATTCGGGGTTTTCAAGTGATTGACTATTATTTAGCTCTTGATTATTTATTACTCTCTTTACTGACATTTCACTTAACTTACCGCTCTTAGTTCGAGGCAGATCTGGCGCTTGAATAATTAATTTAGGGACATGATTACTAGTAGTATTTTGCTTTATATGCATTTTATATTTTTTTACTAGATCTGCATCCAACTTTTGTTTTTTTAAGAGTTTTACAAAAAGTATTATTCTTTCGTCTCCATGAGAGATGGCTAAACTATCAACAACCTCATCAAATTGATTAATTTGTCGGTAAATTTCACTTGTCCCTATTCTTATTCCTCTAGGGTTCAGAGTTGTATCTGATCTACCAAAAATTTTAATACCTAAATTTTTTGTTTCGGAAGCAAAATCTCCATGGTGCCAGATATTATTATATTTTCCATAATAATTTCCATGATAATTTCTATTGTCATTATCATTCCAAAATCCGATTGGCTGGCTAGGAAAATTATTTTTACAAACTAACTCTCCTTGAATTTCTTTTACTGAATTTCCATTTTCATCAAATATATCAACATCCATTCCAAGGCCTTTAACTTGAATTTCACCAGGCCATACAGGCATATTAGGATTTCCTTGAACAAAGCAGCCCACTATGTCAGTTCCTCCACTGATTGAAGTGAGATGAACATCATTTTTAACTTCTTTATATATATATTTAAAACTTTCTTCAGAAAGAGGAGAACCTGTAGAAGAAATGGTTTTTAGATTTTCTAGATTATGAGTATTTATTGGATTTAACTTAAGTTTTTCTAATGCTTCTATATATTTTGCACTTGTACCCCAAAACGTAATTTCCTCTTGACTAATTAGATCAAAAATAAATTTTGGTCTTGGGCTAAATATACCTCCATCAAATAGAACTATTGATGCTCCTGAGCCCAAACAAGATAATAACCAATTCCACATCATCCATCCTGAGGAAGTATTATATATAACCTTATCTCCAGGTTTTATATCACAATGAAGTTTATGTTCTTTAAAGTGCTGAATTAGCGTACCTCCTGATCCATGCATAATCGATTTAGGAGGACCAGTTGTTCCGCTAGAGAATAAAATATAGAGAGGATGATTAAAATCAAATCGATTCCAATTGTTAACAGGCTTTTCTTTTATAAGTTCACTAAAACTAACTGAATTATTAAACTTATCTAAATTTTTTGGTTTATCAGGAACATAATTAGATACTATTACTTTCTCAATACTATCAATCCTAGAAACTATTTCATTTACTCTAGTATTTAATTGTTCAAACTCTCCATTTTGAATAACTTGATCACTGGTAAAAAGTATTTTAGGAGATATTTGAATAAATCTGTCTACAGAAGAATCAACGCCGAAATCGGGAGAGCAACTAGACCATATAGCACCTACATTAGAAGCTGCCAATGCTGCAATAACACCTTCAGGAATATTAGATAAATAACCGGCAATCCTATCTCCTGACTTTATTCCATTTTCTATAAAAAAATTAGAAAGGGAATGAACTTGATTAATTATTTGCTCTAAGCTTAGTTCGCGTCTAAATTTATCTTCAGCCCAAAAGATTATTTTATTATCAAATTCTTCTTCTCTTAAAATATTCTCAGCAAAACTTATTTTACTGCCAGAAAAAAATCTAGACTTAGTCGGGTCTTTTTCTTTTGTGAATACTTCATTACCTTTTTGTCCAATAATTTTTGAAAAATCCCAAAATAATTCCCAAAATTCGTGAGGCATATCAACAGACCATTTCCAAAGAGAATGATATTCATCAAATTTGTAGTCATGATGGTCAGATAAGAATTTTATAAAATCTGAAATTATTGAATTTCTTATTCGTTCTTTAGAAGGCAACCAAATTGGATTATGCAATTATTCCACCAGATACATTTAATGAAGCTCCGGTTACAAAAGAGGATTCTTCAGAGCTTAAAAATGCTACAGCTTTTGCAACATCATCGGAGCTTGCATATCTACCTAGAGGAACCGATGACTCAATGCTTGATAAATGGAGGTCTCTTTTTTCTTTATGAGAGATATTATCTTGATACAAATGCTCAACATATACATCTACTCTTTCAGTATCTACCCAGCTAGGACATACCGAATTAACATTAATATTGTATTTTGCTAAATCAAGTGCAATTGATTCTGTTAGCCTTATAACTCCAGCTTTTGATGCATTATATGCACCAAATGTTGCTGACCCTTTCTTTCCTGCAATAGATGATATGTTAATAATTTTTCCGCCTTGATTTTGCAATATTAGCTGCTTAGAAAAAGCTTTTGAAAATAGAAAAACTCCTTTTAAATTGACATCTATCACCTTGTCCCATTCACTTTCATCTAAATCAAATATTGGGACCCTGTCCTTATCAGCAGTAGCGCCTGCATTGTTTACTAAAATATCAACTCTGCCAAATTTTTTTATTGCTTCTTCAATTAAATTATTTATGCTAGAAAAATCTGTTACATCGGACAAGATCTGAGCTGCCTCTCCTCCATTTGTCACTATTTCTTCCACTACTGATGCCAACCCATTCCATCCTTCTTCGGGATAAGGATTTTCAACTATATCAGTAACTATAATTTTTGATCCTTCTTTGGCTAAACGGGTAGCAACTGATCTTCCGATTCCACTCTTTCCTCCAGCTCCAGTTATAATTGCTACTTTATTATCTAGGTCATACATTTTTTATAATAAGACCCTCTGGTCACTTATATCTTTTGCTCCAATTGTCTCAGTAATGGTTGCATCAAGATATTTTATTTTCTCTAAATCTGCAAAAGCATTAACGATATTATATTGGGTTGGCATATCTTCCCATCTTGCTTTAAAAAAGTTAACTTCTCCTTGGCCATATGAAATGCTTTTTACAACTTTATTTGGCGTATCTTCAGGTGTTAATACTGCATATGCAATGTCCTTTTCTCCCCATGAACCTGGAGGACCACCTGTTCTTGGAATATACTTATAATGAAGCATTCCTTTTAAATATTTATCGTCTGTTTTTGGTTTATTTAATTGAATATCTCCTGAAGAAATTTTATTAACTTCTATGTTCATAAAATTAAAATCCATCCAGCTTGCAGTGCAAGAAATCTTATCTTTGTATATTTTAGGATCAGGCAATTTGCAATATATTTTTGAAAATCCTAATTCTTCTCTGCCTGTCAATATTGGGTCAGTAAGATTCTCCCAAAGTACCAATAAAAAATTTCCTCTTGCCTTATCTTTTTCTCCATTGAATTCAACAGGAAAACTGACTCCCAAAGTATTGTATCCTCTGCCTGCCAACCATTCTATTTCCTTAATATAAGTAGCAGTTACATTAACTATTGGGTCACCGTAAAGTGAAAAATTTGGAGGTAGAAAAGATTGGAGTTGGTCTGGATTTGTTAAGAAGCTAACCGAGATAGATTTTGCCTTAGGGTTATCTTTACATTCAAATTTTCTTCCATTCGGTCCTTGTCTCGGTCCAAGACTAGGTCCAAAATGGGTTGGCATCCTGTAAATCTTTTCTTTTTCGAATTCGTACGGCATTCTTACAATTTAAATCCACTTGATTTAGACTATCCTGAATAAGATAGTAAGGAGCAAACGTGAAAGGGTCAACATTCGTATCTAATTTTATGGAGGCTTATGAAGTTTCTCATATCTTTTTTGTGCCGGTTATTTTACCCCATGCATTAGCTGAAATTGATAAAAATACTAATATAAAAAGAATTATGCCTCACAGCGAAAAATCAGCTGTATATATGGCGGATGGATATGCAAGGGCCAGCGGAAAGCCTGGGATTTGTATGGCGCAAAAAGTAGGAGCTGCAAATATAGCTGCGGCACTTAAAGATCCTTTTCTAGCATGCTCTCCTGTTATTGCAATTACAGGAGGACCTTATACTGACGCGAGAAATAGAAATACTTACCAAGAAATTGATGACTTATCTATGTTCAAGAGTGTTACAAAATCAAGTGTCAGAATTAATGATCCAAAGCAATTACCAGAAAGTCTAAGGCATGCTTTTCGGGTTTCCACAACAGGCAAACCTGGCCCTTCTCATATTGAAATACCTGGCCAACTTGGTGAAGGAATTGATATGGGAGAAATTAAAGAAAATCTGATTGTTGAAGAAGAATACTTTAATGTTCCTGCATTTCGCCCAACACCTGATACTAAAAGCATTGAAAAAATAATTAGCAGAATTCTAAAATCAAAAAAACCAATAATAGTTGCCGGGGGAGGCGTAAAGACCTCAGGCGCTCAAAATGAACTTTTAGAATTATCTGAGAAACTTTCTATTCCTGTAGCCACTTCATTAAATGGAAAAGATGTTTATCCAGGAAATCATAAATTAAATGTCGGAATACCTGGCCTTTACTCAAATACCTCTGCAAATAAATCTATACTTTCTTCAGATTTAGTTATATTTATTGGGAGCCAAACTGACAGTCAACTTACTCTTGATTGGCAAATCCCTAGAGCAGAATCTAAAGTTATTCAAATAGATATAGACCCTGAAGAAATAGGTAAGCATTATCCTGTTGAAGCTTCAGCAGTTGGGGATGCGAAAGCAACTTTAGATCTCATAAATAATAAAGTAGAGCAAATTAATTTATCTGATAGAAACGACTGGATTAGTAAAATTGATGAATTTAAAAAGGATTCAAAAAGTGAGGTCGAAATGATGATGATTTCTCAAGACTCTCCCATAAGGCCAGAAAAATTATGCAAGGATATATCAAATCTATTTCCTGAAAATTCTATTTTAGTTTCAGATACAGGACATTCAGGTATATGGAGTGGAACAATGATTGATTTAAATAGTCCTTCTCAGCAATATATTAGAGCTGCAGGATCATTGGGCTGGGGATTTCCTGCAAGCCTAGGAACCAAAGCTGCTCGCCCTGATAGTCCAGTGATTTGCTTCACAGGTGACGGAGGATTTTGGTACCACCTTAGTGAAATTGAAACCGCAGTAAGATGGAATCTGAATTCGATCACAATAGTAAATAATAATAGTTCTTTGAACCAAGAGATTGGCGTAAATGAGAAAGCTTATGGAGGAAAACTTTCTCATAACCATGGAGATCTTTGGAAATTTAAAGAAACCAATTTTAAAAATGTTGCAGAAAGCTTAGGTGCAAAAGGAATTAGAGTAGAAAATCCAAATGAAATTTCTTCAGCTATCGAAGAAGCTCTCGATTCAAATAAACCATGTGTGATTGATGTTGTTACTGATATGTACGCGTTTCCTCCAAAGCCTTGGCTAGGCTAATAGTGGCTGATCGATTAAAAAATAAAGTGGCTTTAATAACTGGGGCAGGTACTCGCGGTGAAATTACTGGAATTGGACAAGCCTCATCAATACTAATGGCAAGGGAAGGGGCTAAAATATTAATAAATGATATAGATGCTAAAAGAGCGAAATCTACTTTAAGTCAAATTGAAAATGAAGGCGGAGAAGGCTTTGTTATTGCAGAAGATTGCACTAAAGAAGAGGGATGCAAATCAATTGTAAAAGGATGCTTAGATCAATTTGGAAAAATTGATATCTTATTTAATAATGTTGGGAGTGTTGGAAGAGGAATGGTTACAGAAATTGATGAAGAAAACTGGCAAAATGCAATTGATTCTAATTTAAAGAGTGCAGTGATAATGTCTAAGCACGTTGTTCCAGTAATGTCAGAATCTGGAGGAGGATCTATTATAAATATTTCTTCAATTGACGCTATAAGAGCAGGAGGATCTAAAAATGTTCCTTATTCTGTTGCAAAGGCAGGCGTATCTCATTTAACAAGATTAATGGCGGTTCATCATGGGCGAGAAAAGATCAGAGTTAACTGCTTAGCGCCTGGCCATGTACATGGGTCTTTTCCAAATTCAATAAAAAAAATACCTGAAGATATTAGGGAGCTAAGAAGGAAAGCAGGCCCATTAGGTACTGAAGGAAATGCTTGGGATGTTGCATGGGCAGCAGTTTTCCTAGCAACAGAAGAATCGAGATGGATATCTGGCACTTTAATTCCTATTGATGCAGGACTACATGCTGCATCTCCTTTATCTGTTTGGGATAATTTAAACGAATAATGCAATATAAATGGAAAGCATTCATTGTAGTTTCTTTATCATTATTTGTAATGGTGATGGATGCCTCTGCACTGAATGTAATTTTGCCAAAAATAGCTGAAGATTTTACTGTTAGCCTTGGAGTTGTTTCTTGGGTAACAATCATAGGTGGTATTACAATAAGTAGTACATTGCTTCCATTAGGAAAGCTAGCTGACATTACAGGTAGAAGAAAGATTCAATTGCTCGGGATGTCTTTGTTTGCATTGGGAGCATTAATATGTTTTTTCTCTTCCAATATTTCATTGTTACTTTCTGGAAGGATAATAGGTTCTATAGGATCCTCAATGCTTCAAGCAGTAACTATGGCAATCGTCCTCGCAGTTTTTCCTGATAATGAAAAAGGCAGAGGGCTAGGAATGATTACTTTTGCTGTCGGAATAGGAGGAATTGCAGGCCCATTGGTGGGTAGTCAGGTGACTGAATTTTTTGGATGGAGATACATATTCTTGATTATGTTCTTCCCAACTGCAATAGGATTTATTTTGGCAAATTATATTTTAAAAGATGAGCTAATAGGGTCTTCTAGTAAAGAGAAAATAAAATATGACTTTAAAGGAGCTATTTATTCTGCGTTATTTATAATTCTTGTCATATTAAATATATCTAATCCTTTTGGTATTTCTTATTCTTCTGCTTTTTACTGGTTAATATGGATCGTCAGTATTTCATTTATTTATTTATTTATAAAATCTCAATATAAAAGCAAAAACCCAATGTTTGATTTAAGTTTATTTTCAAGTTGGAGATTTTCTTTTGCTATTGTAGCTAGACTATTTGGCTTTATTTCTAATGGTCCTTTTTGGTTTATAATTCCTTTCTACTCAACAATAGTCCTAAAATATAGTGTAGGGCTGACAGGAATTTTAATCTTCTTGAATGCTTTAGGTATGTCATTAGCAGGAAGTGTAGGTGGAAGATTGTCAGATAAATTCGGTACTCTTAAATTTATATTAAGCGGACTATCTCTTTTAACTACAACATGGATACTGCTTGTTGTCGCAGGAAATGATCCCCCCTTAATCTACATCATATTAATATCATTAATAAATGGGATTTCTAATGGGCTTTGGATGGCACCAAATACCAGTGAAACTTTAGAAAAAATATCTGCTAGTAATCATGGGCTTATAAGCGCCTTCAACGCTCTTATAAGAAATATTGGAAGCGTGGTTGGGATTTCAGTGTCTACTATTTTAATTACTTCTATTTTGATTTCATATGGACTAAATGTTCAAATAGGAGAACTTATAAATGGTTCGGATTCGGAATTAAAAATATTATCTGAAGCAATGAATTATTCGTTTATTTTATCTGCTGGCTTTGGAATAATTGCAATTATTCTCAGCATAGCCGGAAGGCTTAAAAAAGAGTGATCATTCGGATAACCACAGTCTTTCAAATTTTTCTTTGAGTTTTATTTCTATCCCTCTTTCATTAGGTTTATAAAAATCTTTATTTTGTATTTTTTCAGGAAAATTATTCTTTTTTATAAACCCTTCTTTTGAGTCATGATCATAAGTATATCCTTCTCCAACTCCTAATTTTTTATCCAAAGCTGTATCAGCATTCATTAGATGCATAGGGATGTCATTTATAGGATTTGCTTCAACTTCATTTAGGGCAGAATTTATTGCCAAATAAGAAGAGTTGCTTTTTTCTGCTAAACATAAATATATGGTTGCATTGGCCAAAGGAATTCTGCCTTCTGGCATGCCTATTTTATTAACTGATTCAAAAGCAGAGTTAGCTATTAACATAGCATTAGGATCTGCTAATCCTATATCTTCTGAAGCACTAATTATTAACCTTCTGGCAATAAATAATGGATCCTCTCCGTTTCTTAGCATCCTAGCCAAATAATATATTGCAGCATTAGGGTCAGAGCCTCTTATTGATTTTATAAATGCTGAAATATGACTGTAATGATTATCGCTTTGTCTGTCATATATGAAATTATTTTTTAATAGGTCCTTAATTGCATTTTTTGATATTAATTTCTTGTTATTAATTGTCTTGGAAGAAAGGACTGCTAACTCAAGAGTGTCTATAGCTTTTCTAGCATCGCCACCACAACCTTTTGATAATATATTTAGAACGTCTTCTTCAATAATTATGTCAGAATTGTTAAGAAATTCTTCTTTATTTCTAATGATTTTATTTAAAATTGCATTAATAGATTTTTCATCATGCGGATTAAATTTGAAAATCTTTACTCTTGAAATTAAAGGGTTGATTATGGAAAAACCTGGGTGCTCAGTGGTCGCTCCAATTAATATGAGGATTCCTTCTTCTATAAGAGGCAACAGTGAGTCCTGCTGGCTCTTAGAAAATCTATGAATTTCATCTAAAAATAATATAGTTTTTTTTGAAGATGTAGTTCTTTGAAAAATAACCTCGTCTGAGATTTTTCTTATATCGGCTAATCCTGAAGATACAGCAGAAAGTGACCGGAAATTCATATCGGATTGCTCGGCTATTATTTTTGCTAAAGTTGTTTTTCCTGTACCAGGCGCACCCCAAAAAATCATAGAAGGGATGGTTTTGTTTTTCACAAGATTATGCAAGGCTTTTCCTTTTCCTAAAATATGCTCTTGCCCAATAAATTCATCAAGAGTTTTTGGCCTCATTCTTGTAGACAAAGGAGAGGATGAAAGTGATTCTTTTCTACTGCTGTATTCAAATAAATTCATTATAGTAATTATATATTAATTAAATTATTCGGACATATTCCCATATGTCGCAAAATAGACTGATTTCCAGATTGGAAGAATTATAAATATAATATCTCTAAAGAGGGTGCTAAATGAAGAAAAGATTTTCGTTGATAATTTTATTATTTTTAATATGCGGCTGTGGTACCAATCAAGAGGAAATTAAAATCTCTCTCGATAAATTTACTGATAACAGTAGAGCTTATTCAATAGATAATTTTTTAAGCTCTGGATTTAAAATAAATAAAGAGTATGATGTCTCAGAACTAGAAAATGCCGATGGTGTTTGGTATGGATTTTGGAAGAATGATGTCGGCAAGGCTCTAGATTTTGAGATAAGAATTTATCCTACTCATAAGATAGCCCTAGATAGTGGAATCTCCTATGTTGATGAGGTAATTGGTGAAGATGCAATATTGAAAAAATCATTATCATCCTGGAACGAAGGAATCCAAGACAGAAGAACCAGAAGTGATAAAAGCTATAAAGGGAGTAGCGCCAACACGGTTAGAGCAAAATATCTTGATTACATAATATATGGGAACACAATCATTCTGTGTACTGGATTAGATTTAACTTATGCTAGACAAAATTGTTCTGAATTAGCATTGTCTATAGAAAAATAAGGAGACTTAAATGAAAAATATAGGATATATACCAATTAATAAATTAAGAAGTATGATCTCATCAAAAGAGATTTCTCCAGTTGAAGTAATGAATGAAACTTTTGAAAGAATTAATTCTCTAAATTCTAGATTTGGGGCCTATATAACTTTAGATGAAGAAGGGTCTATAAAAAAAGCAAAAGAGGCAGAAACTACTGTAATGAAAGGGGAAGAACTGGGTCCTCTTCATGGGATACCTGTCCCAATAAAAGACCTCGAGCCTGTGAAAAATATGAGGTGTACTTTTGGCTCCATACCAGCTGACACTATTACTGATGAAGATGCAATTTCAGTGGAAAGAATTAAGGCGGCAGGAGGAATAATCATAGGAAAGACTAATACACCTGAATATGGAAATGCTGGCACTACTGAAAACAGAGTTTTTGGAATATCCAGAAATCCATGGAATGACAAACTTACGCCTGGTGGATCTAGTGGGGGGTCTGCTGTAAGCATTTGTTCAGGAATGACTTCAATTGCTCAAGGATCTGACGGAGGAGGGTCCATTAGAATTCCTGCATCATTATGTGGAATCTTTGGAATAAAACCTACCCAAGGAAGGATACCAAGGAGAGTTCATAGCAGCACAAAATGGAACGAAATAAATTTTTCTACAACTGGCCCTATGTCAATAGATGTTATGGATTCTGCAATATTACTCGAGGTTATGTCAGGATTTCACAAAGCTGGAGAAAATGGAACTATAAGAGAGGAAAATCCGACTTTCACAAATTTCTCTGATACTAATCTAGATGGCATAAAGATAGCTTTTTCTAAAGGGGTTGGAGGAGCCTTAGCTGACAAAGAAGTAATTGAATCAGTAGAAAAAACTGTAAAGAAAATTGATGGCCTAGGATTTTCAGTAGAAGAAATAGATTTTCATCCAGACGAATCAGAAATAATGTTTAGGACTTGGTTTGATTTTTGGTGTTCAAGAAGTTACCTTATGACACCTCATTTAATTGATGATGAGAAGAACAGAGAGGGCCTTACAGATTATTTTAGAACCAACATCCAGCACGGGAAGGATATTTCAGGAGCATCATTATTCGAGGCTTTAAATAACATTGGAAAATATAGAAATTATACCCAATCTATTTTTAATAATTATGATTTACTAATTACTCCAACTATAGCAGTAAAGCCATTTAAAATTAACGAATATCCTAAAGAAATTAATGGAAATAAATGTGACAGTCCTTTTTGGGACTGGACTCCTTTCACATATATTTTTAATCTCACAGGAAACCCTGCTGCAAGTATTCCAGTATCAAGAAGTAAGGATAATTTACCAATAGGTATGCAAGTTGTGGGAGGCCAAATGAAAGAAAATTTGATTCTTGCTTTTGCTAAATTAATAGAGTCAGAAGAGCCTTGGAATTCGTATCCAGAGATTAAATAATATGCTCCAAATTTTTAAAATAACAACAATTGCTTCTTTGTTTGCAATGATTCTTATTTCATGCTCTTCGGAAAAAATTGAGGAACCTATGATAGAAAAAATTACACCTCAAACTAAACAATTTAAATTAGAAGATTTTACTTCTATAGGGCTCAAAAAGAACAAGACATACAAAGTAGAAGAATTACCAAAAGCATTATCCGCATATTTTGGTTTTATAAAATTTAATGAGCCATCAGAAGAAGGCAAAGGGAAAAAAGTTGTAGAGTATGAGTTGAGAATTTATCCCTCTCATGAGGATGCTATAAATTATGGAACTGAGTATGCTGAAGAGCGCGTTGGTCCTGAAGCAAAATTAAAGAAAAATCATAATCCAAGATGGAAAGAAGGTTTAAGGGATGCAAGAGTATGTATTGGAGATCAATTTAATACTTGGAAGAATAGTGCTGACTGTGGACAACCAAAATTTAATGAATTTTATATTTATGGAAATGTGGTAATTCTCTGCGAAGGAAGAACTCAAGAAATTGCCAAAAGAAATTGTAATTCTATTACTTCTAGACTAGAACCTTCCACTGAAAATAAATAGACACATATATATGCGGAATATATCATTTGAATCATGAAAAAAATTATTATTATCTTAACTCTTGCAATCACATTAACTTCATGTGCTTCAGAGCCAGAATTCATACCAATAGAAAAAATTACTGATTCAAATAAAAACTATACTATTGGAGATTTTAAAGAAATAAAATTTAAGCAAAGTGTTGAATACGATATTAAAGATTTGCCTGGAGTAATTTCAGCTTATTACGGATTCATCAAGAATAATTTAGGTAAACCAAAAGATTATGAAATACGATTTTATTCTTCTCATGAAGATGCCGTAAACGTGGGTGTAAAATATGCTGAAAATATTACCGGAAAAGAAGGATGTATAAAAAAAGATTGTTCTTTATGGACAAAGAATTTAAAGCACCGACAACAAGTGTCTGAGCCATTTACAGGAAAAAGTGCAGCTGGAAATGGAATACCTATACCAAAATATCAAACTTATATAATCCATGGGAATTTTGTACTCTTGTGTTCCGGATATAATGAAGAAGAGGCTTTAAAAGCCTGCACAATTATAATAGAAGATTTAGATGCAAAAAGTAGTAGTTAAAAAGGAATGGTAATGATAATTGGAGTGCCAAAAGAAGTAAAAAATAATGAGTTTAGAGTAGGGCTAACTCCTGATTCTGTTGAAAAACTAACAACAAAAAGTTATGAGGTTTTTATAGAAGAAAATGCTGGAATGGGCATAGGGTTTACTAATTCAGACTATAAAAATAGTGGTGCTAAAATCTTAAAGTCTGCAGAAGAAATATATAAGTCATCTGAATTAATAGTAAAGGTTAAAGAACCAATTCCAAGTGAGTTCAAATATCTATCAAGTAATAATATATTGTTTACCTATCTGCATTTAGCTGGAAACAAAGAGCAAAGTATTAAATTAGCTACTACTGGCGTAACAGGAATCGCCTATGAAACTGTCACTGCTGCTGACGGATCTCTTCCATTGCTATCTCCTATGAGTTCTATTGCGGGACAACTTAGCATAATTGTAGGATCGTATTTTTTGTTAAAACACAACAAAGGAAAAGGAACTCTAATTGGCTCTGTTTCAGATCTCGAACCAAGAATAGTTACTGTAATTGGGGCTGGAGTAGCAGGAACAGAAGCAATAGATAAAGCATTATCTAATAAGGCTCAAGTAAAAATAATTGAACTTTCTGATAATAGACTTAATGAGCTGAAAAACAAATTTGGAAATAATAATATTGAGTACATTAAATCAAGTCCTGAAAATATATCTAATGCATTAAAAGTATCTGATATAGTTGTGGGTTCTGTTTATATTGTTGGTAAAAAGGCTCCAACAGTTGTTTCAAGAGAAATGATTTCAAACATGAAACCAGGAAGCGTGATGGTTGATATCTCCATTGACCAAGGCGGTTGTTTTGAAACTAGTAAAATAACAACACATGACAATCCTACATTTCTCATAGATGATGTAGTTCATTATTGCGTAGCAAACATGCCTGGCTCAGTCCCTTTAACTGCTACTGAAGCATTAAACAAAGTTACACTTCCATATGTTTTAGATATTGCAAATAAAGGCCTTGATAAGGCACTTGAAGAGGATAATAATCTTTCTAATGGATTAAATATTAGAGATAAAGAAATAGTTCATCAGGCAGTAAAAGAGTCATTCGCAAATTCTTAGGCTATCTATTGATAATTTTCATAATTATTTATAATAAGAACTTAAGGAGTTTTAAATGGAGAATCTAAAAAAATGCCCAGTAATGCATGGAGCAATGTCAACTCATAGTTCATCAGGCACATCTAATAAAGATTGGTGGCCTAAACAATTAAATTTAAGCATCCTTCACCAACATGACAAAAAAACTAACCCAATGGGAGAAGGATTTAACTACAGAAAAGAATTTAAAAAAATTGATTATAAAAGCCTAAAGAAAGATTTAAATGATTTGATGACCGACTCGCAAGATTGGTGGCCCGCTGACTACGGACATTATGGACCTTTCTTTATAAGAATGACATGGCATGCGGCTGGAACATATAGAAGTGCAGATGGCAGAGGAGGTGGAGGAACAGGAGCTCAGCGCTTTGCGCCTTTAAATAGTTGGCCAGATAATGGAAATTTAGACAAAGCAAGAAGGTTATTATGGCCAATAAAACAAAAATATGGTGAAAAAATTAGTTGGGCGGATTTATTAATTCTTGCTGGAAATGTTGCAATCGAATCTATGAGAGGTAAGACTTTTGGATTTAGTGGAGGCAGGGTAGATATTTGGGGGCCAGAAGAAGATGTAAATTGGGGAATAGAGAAAGAATGGCTAGATAATAATAGGTATAAGGGTGAGCGTGAGCTTGATAATCCGCTTGCAGCAGTCCAAATGGGCCTAATTTATGTAAATCCCGAAGGGCCTGATGGCAATCCAGATCCATTAGCAAGCGCTAAAGATATTAGAGAGACTTTTGGAAGAATGGCTATGAACGACGAGGAGACTGTTGCTTTGGTAGCTGGTGGTCACACTTTTGGTAAAGCACATGGTGCTGCACCTGATGAACACGTTGGAAAAGAACCAGAGGGTGCTGAAATTGAAAACATGGGTTTTGGATGGACAAATGATTATGGATCGGGTGTAGGAAGAGATACTATAACAAGTGGAGTTGAAGGTGCATGGACTGCTAATCCTACCCAATGGGATAACGGATATTTTGATACTTTATTTGGATATGAATGGAAATTAACAAAAAGTCCTGCAGGCGCCCATATATGGCATGCAATTAATCAGGAAGACAAGCATTTAGCTCCAGATGTTGAAGATTCATCTATTAAAGTTCCAACAATGATGACAACAGCAGACATGGCAATGATTAAAGACCCTGCTTATAATAAAATTTCTAAACATTTTCATAAAAATCCATCCGAATTTGCAGATGCTTTTGCTCGTGCATGGTTTAAATTGCTGCATAGAGATATGGGACCAAAAACACGCTACATGGGTCCTGAAGCTCCATCTGAAGATTTAATTTGGCAGGATCCAATACCAAAAGGTAACACTAATTATGATTTAGAGGTTGTTAAAGAAAAGATTCTGTCGAGTGATGTAACCCTAAAAGAAATGGTTGAAACTGCTTGGGCAAGTGCTTCAACATTTAGAAATTCAGATATGAGAGGTGGCGGAAATGGAGCAAGGATAAGGCTTGAACCCCAAAAAAACTGGGAAGCAAATAATCCTGAAAATTTATCTAAAATTTTAAAAATTTATGAAAAAATTTCTAATGAGACTAATGCTTCTATTGCCGACATTATTATTTTTGCTGGAAATATAGCAATTGAAAAATCATCTGGGATTGAAGTTCCTTTTCAAAAGGGGCGCGGAGATGCCACTCAAGAAAATACAGATATAGATTCATTTGCTGTCCTTGAGCCACTTTCAGATGGCTTTAGAAATTTTCATAAAAACAACCTATCTACATCCCCAGAAGAAATGATGCTTGATAAAGCTCAACTTCTGGGCTTAACTGCTACTGAAATGGTTGTTCTTGTAGGAGGATTGAGATCATTGGGCATTAGCAATAAAGATTATGGTTTATTTACGAAAAATATTAATGAATTATCAAACAATTACTTCAAATTGCTTCTAGATATGTCTGTAAAATGGTCACCAAACGGAACAAATGATTCATATATTGCAACAGAAAGAACAACTGGAACCCAAGTTAGAACTGCTTCAAGAGTAGATCTTGTTCTAGGATCTAATTCACAACTTAGAGCATTAGTTGAAGTATATGCAAGTAGCGATGCTCTTAATAAATTCAAAAATGATTTTGTTTTGGCATGGAACAAGGTTATGAATGCGGACCTTTTTGATGATGGGAATTAATATGAAAAGTTTTACTTTAATAGCAATAATTATTCTTACTGTGGGGTGTGGCCAAGAAGATACTTCAGATTCTGCAACCACTCAGGTTGAAAAAATCACAAATGAGAGTTCAGTTTATAAAATTGATGATTTTAAAAATATAGGATTCAAAATTAATAAGGAATATGATGTTTCTGAGTTAGATAGTGCGCAAGGAGCTTGGTTTGGTTTCTGGAAAAATAGTCTAAATAAACCAGTAGATTATGAAATTAGAATTTATCCGTCTCAACAATTAGCTCTTGATAAGGGTATTTTTTTTGTTGAAGAAGTAATCGGTGATAATGCCGTACTAAAAAAATCTACTTCCTCTTGGAAAGAAGGGATTCAAGACAGAAGATCAAGAAATATTTCAAGCATGAGTGGAAGTGAAGCAAACTCTGTAAGAGCTAAGTATCTTGATTATGTAGTTTATGGCAATACTATAATTTTATGCTCAGGATTAGAATTAAGTTATGCAACACAAAATTGTTCGGACTTAGCTTTATCTTTAGGGAATTAGATTAAAATAAATAAATCGGTGATCTTGTCTGAATTAACTAGTGGTTATTTCAAATGAGAGTGTTTCAGTAATTTAGATTTACCTCAGTAATTTCTTCTGCAAAAGTAACTCTGCCTGAATATATCTCACGAATTTCCTTAAGGCTTTTTTTAGTATTTTCAGTTTTACTGATATTAGGTCCCATATGAGTTAAAACTAAATGTTTTACTCCTGCTTTTGCAGCCATTTCAGCAGCTCCTAAAGTTCCACACTGTCCGGTATTTTCTTTTTCTTTTTCCATAACGCTTTGATCATCCCAGCACATACAAATCATTATGTCTGCGTCCTGTGACAATTTTTCAATTGAATCACAAGGTTCAGTGTCGCCTGTATACACTAAACTGAAATCGTTGGTTTCCATTCTATATGCTAAGGAATCTAGGTAAGGCTGGACGTGTTTTGCTTCTGCTGTATGTATGTCCCATCCATCAAATTTGTAAGTCGCATTTGCTTTAATATTCTTAGCATTCACTACAGGAGGTCTTCTAGGCAATGTTCCTCCTCGATTGACATAAACTTGTTGACTTACCGGATGATTGACTCTTGCTTTCCAATCATGTGAAAAAACACCTTCATTTCCTATCAAATTTTCCGTAAATTCTTCTGTCAGGTTGGGGCCAAAAACTTTTAAAATTTCCTCTTTTCCCGCTCCTTGATCCCATCTGGTTAAAAGAAAACAAGGGTAGTCGACATCATGATCAAAATGATGATGTGAAAAAAACAGGTAGTCTACTTTTGTAGTGGATATTCCTGCTTTAGTTAATTTATGGGTAGTTGCGGGACCGCAATCAAACATAACGAGATCACCATTCACCTCTACTACTATTGAGGAACCGAACCGATCCTTTGTAGGAGTAGGTGTGCCAGCCCCGAGTATCGTTAATCTTTGAATTGATTTCATGTTTTTAATTTTATTAGGTTTTTTTATTGTAAACAATTAACTTTAAAAACATATAATTACTGTCTTATTATTCTATATTGTTAGTAATCAAGAAATTTTATTAACATTGGTTTGTGGAAGATAAAAGTAAAGTAGGGATATTTATTGGAATAGTAGGAATAACATTATATCTATATAAAATTATCGAGTTTCTTTATTAATAAAAAAATATGAGATATGAAAATTAATGTTATGAAAAAACTACTATTAATAATGACATTGACAATTCTTGTTGTTGGTTGTGGAGAAAAAACTGATGATTCCTCTTATGATGTAGTTACCAACTCTCCCCGCATATTTACATTTGAAGAATTAGAATCCATCGGTTTTAAAAAGAGTAAAG
>Ga0066850_10000512_pt1 | contig 20673 bp, 15 predicted proteins | sample ETNtaG_4_FD_67282 | JGI IMG/M metagenome (GOLD analysis project Ga0066850, IMG submission 67282) | Marine microbial and viral communities from oxygen minimum zone, Eastern Pacific Ocean - ETNP201406SV67 | ecosystem: Environmental > Aquatic > Marine > Oceanic | place: Pacific Ocean: Eastern... | reverse complement strand
CTCCCGCGCGCACACGCGTAGAGATGTCATACATTGGCGGCTAGTCAAAGCAGGATTCAGCGACTTCAAGCACGACCGTCCAAGGGGCATTGGTGCGAATTGCTGGTGCTCCCCATCGGGCAACTGCGGCAAGGAAACCGGCTTCCTGAAGGCCCCCTGTCAAATCAACAATTTTGGGCGGACCATTCACAGCACAGAATTTGGGAAGCATGTCTGTAATGATGAGTGACGGTGTCGTTGCCAATTCGGCTTCGCCCACCAAATGACGTACGGCTGTCTCAGCATCATCTCCACACAGTGTAATGGCCCGTTCCACAGTCATCGAAGTCAGAACATCTTGATCAAACAGTGGACCCGTCCAAAGTGGGCCCGATATTCGCTTGTCATCACGGCGAACCGGATGTGAGAATGGCAGCAGGCAGAACGGTTGCTCACCTTCACTGCCTTGCGGGTGGAGCCCAGCTTCAGTTGCAGCCAATAATTCATCAGAAGTTGGCATCGCAACCCTCCAACCTAGTTGCTCTTCCAGGACATTGGCTGCCTGAATGGAACGGTGAACCTTGACGGATACTCGAATGTGATGGGAATCCCAGGATGACAAGAGTGGCATGATGCAACGATCGTGCTGGGCAGCCGTCCTTGCGACGGTTGCCAATAGTAATCGAAGCGCTGAATCATGCGCCATCTCATCTGTTCGAACCTTGGCACCATAACGTCGTAGGCAAGCACTTGCAGAGGAACCAGTCAGGGCTGCAGTATCCGTTGCAGTGATTTCCATCACAGCCCTTCTTGCACTGGATTGCATTGCAGAATCAAGGAATGGAACCGGAGAACCGAATGGATCAATGTCAACCCATTGCCATCCGGAGGAGAGCAACACTTGGCGTGAATCTTCATGTCGAAATTCGACACCGGGACAATTTTCCTGAGCAAACTCAAGTGCTTCTTCATCCAAATCCGCTCCAACCAATACCAATCTCTCAGCTTTCTCAGGAGGCAATTCGGTCAACCATCGATTGATTCGACTACCTGTTGCACATAGAGCATCAAGGGTGTGAATTTTCGGTTTGTTAAACCATTCAGTATCGAGCATGTAATCCATCAACAATACACTGCGTGTGCGACAATCTGCCATGGCTGGATTGTGGAATGCTGAGCGATGTGCTCGGTCCGCAGGCCCCTTTCCATGCCGTTCAAGTTGCTTCTCTGTACGGCCTTCCTTTGCAGGAGGTAAACGGTGTTGAGTCCGCCCTTCAAGGACGACTTCAGCTTCAGTCAATGCATCACCTCAATAGTGCTCAAAGACAATCTCTGGATTGATGTGAGTGACCTTGTGTCCGTGATCACAAACTTGGCCAACAACTTGAGTCCCTTCTAGGCGAGATGTCACCCAATCACAAACAGCACCTGCGTGTGCAGCATCGACAACCAAAACCATGCCCATGCCGAGATTGAAGGTACGGGCCATTTCTCTGTCAGAAATTCCACCCGTTGATTGTATCCAATCGAACTCAGGCAATGTTGGCATCGGATTGTCAATGTGCCATCCAAGGGAATCATGTAGCCTTAGAAGATTGGACAAACCGCCACCAGTCACATGACAAATACCGTGCAGTGCATCAGCGGGGCAAGGTCCATTTCCAGCCCGACAGGCATCGATAAGATCGGTCACAGGGTCGACATAGATCCGGGTTGGATTCAGAAGAACCTCTCCCAATGTGACCTCGCCATCTCCCATTCTGATAATTTCACGACCAGAATGTTCAGTTGCAAAAGGAGCCGCGTCAGTATAGGAAAGACCACTCACTTCGACCACCTTGCGAACCAATGAAAATCCGTTGGAATGAATTCCACTCGCTGGTAACCCAATCATCACATCTCCAGCAGAAATGGTTGCACCAGTAATGGCAGTACCCTTTGGCAACCAACCCAATGCAGTACCTGACAGATCAAGTTCGGTAACAATACCTGGCAGACTTGCAGTCTCCCCTCCAGCAAGTGTAACTCTGGCAATTCGACAGGCCTCAGCAAGACTTGCGCCGATGGCTGCGTGCTGCTCAGGGTCTGGCTTTGGGACGGCAATATAATCGACAAATGCGATGGGCTCCGCGCCTACGCATAGTAGGTCATTGACATTCATGGCCATACAATCGATTCCAACTCCACTCCAATGATTCATCATCGAGGCGATTTGCAATTTACTACCGACTCCATCGGTAGCCATTGCGAGGAGATTGTCTCCAAATTCGATGAGACCACCAAATCCACCAGGCAAATCCACTGGAGCACCCGGTGTACCTTTTGCTCGAATTGAGCCAGAAAGAGCCCCGACGAGTGAAGCGACTGAAGCCCCTTCAAGGTCGATGTCGACGCCACTACTAGCGTAATCCAGACCCCCGGACTTGTCGCTCATCACTTGGTGCGAGTCATAGACCCCCCTTCAGGCTGCCGTCCTCGTCCGTTTCGCTATGTGAACAGGACCGCAGCAGACTTCATACCCCGACCCACCCCCTCCGGGGGTGCGGAAGTGATGTGATGACCACTCAAAGACAACTCCTCGTGCTACTGATGACAACCCTCATGCTAGGTACTGGCTTTGCCGGTTGCTTAGGTGGTGATGATGTAACTGAACCTGAAACAAACCCAGATTCAGAAGGGGACAATGGTGACGATCCTTTTGTAGATTCAGATGGCGACGGTGTCTATGATCTCATTGATCAATGCCCAGATACGCCAGGCCCTCTGGAATCAAACGACCGACCAGGCTGCCCAGATATTGTATATGATGCAGATTCAGATGGTATCTCTGATACCAATGATGCTTGTCCAGATACACTAGCCGATTCATCGGTAGACTCGACAGGTTGCAGTGATGCACAATTGGATACCGATGGCGACGGCGTCTCTGATGCTGATGACGCCTGCCCAGGTACAATAGGCAGTTCACAAGTAGACTCCGCAGGTTGCAGTGATGCACAATTGGATACTGATGAAGACGGCGTCTCTGATGCCGATGATCAGTGCGAAGGCCACGACGATTCAATCGATGTAGATGCTGACAACATTCCAGATGGTTGTGATGATTCTCTAGATTCAGATGGTGATGGCGTTCTTGATTCTGAAGATCAATGTGCAGACACACCGAATGGAATCACTGTGGATGGAACCGGTTGCGAGGTATTCACAGGTACTGTAACTGAAGTCAAAATTGGTGTATTGACTCCACGAACCGGAGACCAAGCACACCTAGCAGATGGACTAGAAAATGCAGCACAGATGGCCATTGATGACATCAATGCAGCACAGAGTGCTTACCAATTCTCCCTTGTATTCTTTGATACAGGATCATCGGGATCAACTGCAGGCAATGGGGTTTGGTCATTGATTGAAGGAGATGGCGTCTCAGGAATAATTGGGGGTTCATCGTATCCAATATTGGACAATGCGTTTTCTGCTGTTGGAAATCCCCCTCAAGTAAAACCCATTCAACATGAAATCCCAATCATCACACCTTTTGTTTCTGATGGTGGCTTAGACGAACTTGTCGATGATGACCTGCTTTGGCGTGTTATCCCAAGCGATTCCGACAGCACAAACGGGGCATTGATGTGGTCTGAAATCTATGAATTGGAAAACCTTGCAGTTATCTATTCAGAAAATGGATTGGGTCGTTCTTCAGCAAGAATTTTCACCGATTCGTATGATGGAAACAAGATTTGTGCAACATTATCTTATCCAGTAAACCCAACAGATTCACAACTTGAAGATGTTCGAGATGAAGCCGTAAATTATGGCTGTGAACATGCAGTGTTATTGTCGGAAGCCTCCGATTCTTCACGTTTAATTCCTAAGATTAAGGCAGTTCTATCCGACGCCCGAATCGTTGTTTCCGACCAATCAGGTTATGCAGAATTCCCTGAACTTCTATCTCCCAGTATTCGCAATTTAGTCATCGGTGTTGTCGGTGCCAACGCATCAACAACTTGGGTCTCTCCGTTGCAGGCGTCTTTTGATACTGAGTATCAAGACCTATACGGCAACGCTTCCCCATCACATGCAGGTTCATCTTACGATGCGACTATGATTATGGTCCAAGCGATAATTCAAGCCGGTTCAACCACCGGTAGCGATATCAAAGCAACAATTCCTTCAGTCGGAACTAATTATGCTGGCATTGGGGGCACAATCACGTTTGATTCACATGGAAACACACCAGAAATGATGTATGATTTATTCCGCTTCGAGGATGGTGGAGACCAAGATGGTGATGGATTTGTTGACATGACATTTGAAGAGATGGGATATTGGAATCAATGGACAGGGATTTCATCCCAATGCCGGGCCAATGCCGCCTCAGTGGTGATTGGAATGCTCAGCCCCCAAACCGGTCTGCATTCTGCCTATGCACAAGGTGAAGAGAATGGAGTAAAACTGGGTGTAGATCTACTAAACATCAATCAGCGAGGCACTTGTTTTAGTTTGACAATTGCAGACACACAGTCAACAGAAGCGGGTGCGATGAATGCCATGCAGGAACTAGTCGATGCGGGCGTCATTGGAGTCATTGGGCCACATTCTACTGAGGAAGCTATCGGGGCCCTCACCATTGCTGAAGCGAACAAAGTGCCTATGATTACATTTGGCGCATTTTCAAATGAAGCCTTGGAAGACGCATGGTCTGATTGCGACCTCACCTGTACACCTGCTGACTATGGTTACCTTTGGCGAGTATCTCCTGGACAAGATCATCATGTCTCGGCTTTGTCAGCATACATTTCTGATGGTGGCTATTCCAATGTCGCCATCTTGAATGATGCAGGCAAAGACAACACTGCAATTGCTACAGCACTGAGTACTGAATTGGTTAACACGTGTTCGGAACAGTCCTTTACCCCTGGACAGATAGATTTCAGTACCGAAATTTCGGCCCTTTCAGGCTGTGACGCAGTTGTAATTCTGGCAGAGTCCCTAGATGGGGCAGCCATCCTTGCTGAGATTTATGCACAATCATTGGGGATTGCAATGATTGGTGGACATGGAATGGGAGACCGTTCCTTGGCATCCATCGTCACCGATTCTGCACATCTTGAGAACCTCACGGGAATTCGAATGGGTATTGACCATGATTTAGCAGAATATGATCATGAACTCAAGTATGTGTACATGATGAACTATGGTACTGAATTAGACTCCTATTCAGGATGGGCTGGAGATGCAGCGCTCATCATGGGCACCGCGGCAATATTGGCTGAGGTCGGTTCCAATTCTGCAACACCACAACGTGTCAATGAGCACGGTATTTCATCAGCAGCTGACGAATATTCGGTCAGTAGTGGTGAAATTACATTGAGTACTTCCGATGGAGAAACAAGCCATTCCAATCTCGATGTGTACCATTGGAGTGGTGATGGAATGTTCACAGAAATTGGTCGTTGGCGCCTCGACCTTGGATTGGTCATGTTCTAAGGCACATCTCAACTGCCTTTGCAAAATGCCCTCTTGCCTCTTGCATTCGATGCCCATCCTCAATTTCCATCAATGAGACAACGCACTCATCCTCGTCAGCAACACGCTGTGAATTTTGGATGGGTACGATATCATCCTCAGTGCCATGAAGAATGACAGTTGGATGATTCAATTTAGGCCATGACATCTTGTCAGCGGTTTGCATGAAATCCCAACCAAGTTTGATGTCGTGGCCAAACCCATGGTGATGATAGGCTCGTGCATCAGCATATTCCCAAATTTTCATTTCTTCTTCTGAAAGACTGGCTCTCCACATTTCTGCAAGTCCAAAAGCAGGTGCGATCAACATCAATCCGAATGTAGCATTTGGCCGAAGTGCACTGGCATTGGCTGCCGCCAGCCCCCCCATCGAAGAACCGGCCACAATGTCGAAGTCTTCAGAATCAATATAATCGAGCAGTACAGCGGTTTCTTGCTCAATATTCCAACCTTTTTTTGACATCACCGGAGCGACAACATCCCAGCCCAATTCCTCAATCATGTACGTTGGTTTTCCACCGTCTGGCGCTCCTTCAAATCCATGAGCGAACAGGACTCGCATATTCACTCCTCAAAGGACAACGGTTTGAATTCACTGCCAGGAATGGAGCAGCGTGTCATTGGGATGCGCACGTTTTTCTCTAGTATACGTAGGTGAATTTCAGCAGTAACATGTACGATTGATTCGAAAAGGTGTCCACCGTGAACTTGGTGATTGTCATCGGAGAGTACGATGTGAATGTGTGTGAATGGCTCACCATCTAGCACAGCAACGTTACCTTGCATACTCAGAAGTTCATTTGGTTCCTCAAGCACAACACGATGGTACACACTGTCATCTCCGAGAAAACCGATATCTGTATGACGAACTCGTCCGATACCACTTGTTAGTGCGGCTCCAGACACTCCTTCCAACTTGCAGACCGCTTGGATTGAGGCATGCAATTCGTCCCCAGGATCCAATCTCAGAAAGATGTCGCTGCCGGACCGGGTATGTTCCATGACCTCTCGGCCCCTCCGAGACCGTTCAAAGGGATTGCCTTGAAAATGGTAGAAAATTCAATTGAAAACGGCTCCATTGGAAATGGCGGCGTCCCAAATGTATCGTATCGTAGGCTTCTCATTCCAGTGGAAATGTAGGGGTTTGGACCCTTTCTTCCACTAAGTTAATGGGACTCGGGCAACCGCTCCCGTTGCCCTGTGTGGGCGGTGTATGACTAATGGTGCTTCATCTCAATGAAACGGCCCCTCGTTGGCGTTCCTTCTTTGAGGAGACTTGTGCCAATGCAATTTCCACATTGGCCGCCTCTTGGCCAAGACAAATGTCTTTGTCCATGGACTTCGCTCAAATTCAATCCTGGGATGTTACCTTTGCTGAAACCATTCTAAATCACCCAAGAGAAATTCTTCGGAATGCTGACTCTGTGCTAGCAACTCTATGTCGAGAATCCGGATATGAGGCAGATCCGAGGCTTCGAGTAATCGGTTTACCTCCAGATGCACAACAAAAATTGAGAGAAATTAGCAGTGAGCAAGTTGAAACATTTACAGCATCAGAGGTGATTGTTACCAAGGTCAGCGAGCTCAAGCCACGAATTTATGATGCAATATTTACCTGCACAACGTGTGGGCATACAATCGATATTGGACAACCCAATGAGTTGGAATTGATTGAACCATCACAATGCCCTGAAACTGGTGGGTGCGGACGCCCTGCAAGTGGTGCGGGACGAACTCGTTTTGATTTACGATGGGAAGATTCCAAATTGATTAACAATCAATGGATGGAAGTTCAAGAACTCCCTGAGAACGTCAAACCCGGATCACAACCTGTTCGCCTCAGTGTTCTGGCAGAAGCAGAATTGGCTGGTAAGCACGTTCCAGGTGAACGAATCCGAATCAACGGTATTCCTTACCTTCGTACACTCAAGCGTGGAGGTGCCAAGACTCCCATGTTTGATGTCTACATCTCATTGCATTCTAGTGAGAGGAAAAACATCCCACTTGAAGAAATCGAGATTTCTCCGAGTGAGATTCAAGAAATCGAGGAGATTGCAGAACGAGATGATTTGACAGAACTGTTTGTTCGTTCAATCGCCCCCTCTATTATCGTGAGCGAAGACAAGATGAATTGGATCAAGAAATCTTTGGTATTCCAATTGCTCGGTGGTGTCGCTCGAAAATATGGAGATGGTACACGTACAAGAGGCGACATTCACATTTTGTTACTGGGAGACCCCGGTGTCGCAAAGTCTCAGATATTGGCCTTCATGGGTCGAATTTCACCCCGTGGACGGTTCACTACCGGTGGGGGTACAACCGCCGCTGGTTTGACCGCAGCAGCCGTTCGAGATGCATTCAACGATGGTCGTTTTTCTCTTGAGGCAGGTGCGCTGGTATTGTCTGATATGGGGCTGTGTGCAGTTGACGAATTTGACAAGATGTCCAGCGATGATCGAGGTGCGATGCACGAAGCAATGGAACAACAACGAATCAATATCAACAAGGGTGGTATCAGTGCAACAATGCCCACACGTTGTGCAGTTCTCGCCGCTGCAAATCCGAGAGATGGTCGATTCCAACCAATTTCATGGGGCGATCCTTCGACGTTCTTGCATAAACAAATCGACCTCCCCCCCCCTCTCATTTCTAGATTTGACATTGTTTGGATGATTCAAGATGTAGTGGACAAAGGTCGTGATCAAAAAATTGGTGAACACATCGTTCGAGTCAAACGTACAGGTGTCCCTGAACATTTGATTGAAAGTGGACATTCAGTTGAACCGGATTCATTATTGAAAGAACAGATATACACAAAAAACGTCGATGATGAAGATGTGCTCACGGCTGAATTTTTCCAAAAATATGTAGCGCATGCCAAGAGAACATTCCATCCTGAAAGCGATGATAATGTTATGAAAATATTAGTTGACCATTATACTGAAAACCGTAAAGTCATGGAAGGTGAAACAAATTCAGTATCCCTCACAGCAAGGTCCATTGAGGCAACTCTTCGCATGGCAGAAGCCCGCGCTCGTTTGTTTTTGAGAAATTATGTTACTGAAGAAGATGCACATGAAGCGATTGCGATGGATGGTCTTTGGAGATACGTAGCCAGTGCAGGTAACATTAATCCTCAAGACCCAACAGGTGTTCCTGAGAGAGCAAAGAGTTCGGAAAGATCCATCATGTCGATTGTTCGAAACTTGTGTCGTGAATTGGATGGCGAATGCACAACAATTCAGGTCTACAATGCTGCAGCAGAGCAAAGCTTCGATGAGGTAACCGTCGACCGTGTTCTCAGCAATATGCGAAATCGTGGTGATTTGTACTCTCCTCGAATCGGTCTGTGGCGAATGAACTAGTTGGCATGAGTTTGACGCCGCTGCCCCTTTAGGGGGGCAGCGGTTGGCAACACCCCATGGCCGACGACGTTCCAGGGGATGTTGCGGATGCGAATGGGCTTGACCCTGAAGCCATCGGCTTCATGTGTGGTCTAGAGGTTCACCAACAATTGGCTACGGGCAAATTACATTCTCGACAACCAAGCACCCTCTTTGAGGATGGAATCGATGTCATTGATGGACGATGGCCAAGCGCCCATCGTCGCTTGAGAGCGGCCCGTGGAGAAGGCGGCCGAATCGACATTGCGGCACGCTTCGAACAACGTCGAAATCGTTCATTTATCTATTTCCAATCACCCAATGCAGGTCTTATCGAAATGGATGAAGCACCACCCTTAGAGCACGATGCAGACGCGGTTGAAGTTGCTTTGACCATGGCAGCAATGATGGATGCAAAACCAGTCGGTGCCCTCCAAGCGATGCGGAAAACCGTGGTTGATGGTTCCAACACAAGCGGATTCCAACGAACAACTCTGGTCGCCACCCACGGTTCGATTCAGACTCCATCGGGTCCAGTCGGTGTCGATGTCATCTGTTTGGAAGAAGACAGCGCAAGGAAACTTGAAACCCGTTCAACTCCGAATGGAGAACAGGTCGTATACACCCTTGATCGATTGGGGGTTCCATTGGTTGAAGTTGCCACTGCTCCCGATGTTCAAACTCCTGAACATGCCAAGGAGACCGCTTTGGCATTGGGTACCCTATTGCGAGATACTCGCCGAGTTCGCCGAGGACTCGGTTCGATTCGCCAAGACCTCAACGTCAGTATTGGAGCTGGCGACCGGGTTGAAATCAAAGGATGTCAAGACCTTGATTGGATTCCTCGAATTATTCGATTGGAAATGGCACGACAGTTACACTTCCATCGTTTGGCCAATGAACTGCGAGCAGAATTGGGAGTTGAGCCATTGCCTAATCACCGCGATCTTGATGATGCTTCAGTCGAAGTATCAGTAGCCGAAACGGTGTCCAATAAGATGACATTTGAATTGCAAGATGTCACTACCAATTTTGAAAAATGTGAATCTAAAATGGTCGCCGAGTCCTTGTCATCTGGCGCTGTTGTATTGGGCATCTCCTTACCAGGGATGGCAGGAAAAATCGGTTCGAAAACACTTGACGAAGAAGGGGCACAGTTGCCACGCTTGGGTCGCGAACTGGCCAGTGCAGCAAAACTTGCAGGCGTCAAAGGAATCTTCCATTCTGACGAATTACCTGCTTATGGGATTACAGAAGCAGAAACAGAAGTTTGCGCAGATGCCCTAGGGGATTGTTACGTTCTTTGCGTAGCACCACAATGGCAGGCCGAACTTGCTCTTGAGGCCGTTCATTCACGAGCCCGCCTCGCCTACCACAGAATCCCTCAGGAAGTCCGCAATGTAGTGGTCCGAAAAGGGGCACCTGAAGATGGCACCACCACGGCAATGCGCCCTCTTCCAGGGGGGGCTCGAATGTACCCTGAAACGGATATTCCGACAACACCCATCGATCCAAACTATTGGACATCAATCAAAGCAAATCTACCACCAAGTAGAGACGAAAGACTCACTCGTCTTGCAACAACAGGATTGTCTGAGAATCAAATCACTGCATTGGTGAGTGGTGAATTAGATGACCATTTAATGACTGGTATTTCAGGTGAATTATCACTGCCAGCGAAGGCTTGGGCCAGTGCATTACTCGATTATGGTATAGAGAAAATGAATGCTCTTGCCGTGGCGATTCATCTTCGTGAATCTGGAACAATCACCCGTGAAGGATTGGAACCATTGGTCGCCGATGCAGGCACAGATGACATTCCAACTCTACTATCTTGGATGACTGCTGAAGCAGCCACCCGTGGATTTGAACCAGCGGATACCGGTGTCGTAGAAGCAGCGGTTGCAGAAGTACTCGCAGAACGGGCGGACTTTGTGGCTGAGCGTGGCATGGCTGCCCTTGGACCATTGATGGGTGTGGTCATGGGTAAACTCGGAGGCGCTGCAGATGGAAAAGCGGTCTCAGCCGCGCTCAAAGAACAGATTCAGAGGCTACTCTGATGCGGGAAAAAGCGGCACTCATACTCGCCTTGTTTCTGCTTGCATCATTTCCTGCAGAGGCGAGTGAAGGCCGACATGCAGAATGGGTTTCAGACCCCGAATTGCCAAATGTTCAGTGGAATGCTAGTGTGGACATTGGTTACATCTCAACGACACCATTGGTGAAAGAAGGACTCGTTATTGTCAAGGGCGGTGGCGATTCCATGACCGGTGAAGGAGCAGGTCTTGTAGCCTTTCGGGCAGATACGGGAATCGAAGTTTGGCGTACCATACATTCAGCCAGTGACATGGGTTTTGAGACGGCTCCCTTGTTGTACGTGTCCAGCAGTATTGACTCAGGGAATTGCACCCCTCCTGTGGATTTGGTCGTAACAGGATGGACCTCTGGGCATCTCACCGCATATGATTTCAAGACTGGAATTGAATTGTGGAATCAATCAACTGAAGCACCAATGTGGGGAATTTCAGGGGGCGGTTTTTCCCTTTCAGGTGGCAAGATTGTATGGCCGACTGAAACGGGTGTCGTAGAAGTGTGTGGTGCCAATGGAACAAAGCTGCAACAGTATCATGATTCCAACTTGCGAACCTACCGTGCAAACCTTGGAATTTGGTTTGACTGGGAATCAGATGAGAATGGTTCGATCACAACATCAATGGGGTGGCTGCAAGGTACTGAAACTGCTCATTTACTGCGTTATGGAGATGACTCATTACTCATCGAAGATATTGATATTGTTACCTTGGCCAATCTAACGGGGACATGGAGAATCCGTTCAACGCCCATTTCAGTAATGGGACAGGGAGTTCTAGTACACCTTCATTCAGATAGTGAAACTCGATTGGTAAGGGTGAATTGGAATGAAACTGGGTTGCCAGTGTTACTCGATTCCATTCCAATGGGGCCAGGGACGGCAACTACACCTGCTGGTTTGGGGTATATTTCTGCGATTGCAGGTATGAATGATGCAATACACTATGGCATCATCAATGAAACATTGTTTGAGGCAATTCGATGGAATGCCACCAATGTTGTGGGGGAAATTGGATTTATTCAATGGGGCGAAGTGAGTGCGATATGCCTTCCACAAAATACTGCTGATGGTTCATGGTACATCGCCATCGATGCCAATCACAGTGTAGAATGGATTCCTGATGTGGCAAGTTATGTCACTTCGGGTTGCGGCTCAGATGGCCTTGTTCATGCGGTCGCAAATGATGCATCATGGTTGGAAGTTAGATACGATCCAATTGATTGGAATCTTATTCACAATATGGCCGATCAAACCCTTGAAACAGAAGCGGAACAAGAACCACAAGAATCGAATAATTCTGATGAGACTGTTTCATCCTCCGACTCAGAGAAAAGTACCCCTGGAATCATTTGGCTTCCATTTATTGGTGCAGGAATTTTTGCAATCGTAGCACAAATTTGTCAAGGTGAAGATATTCGTCGACAGGTACGTGTTGGTGCATTGATTATGGTCATGTTAGGACTTATCATGGCAGCTGCTGTTTACAATCAACAAATTGCAAATGAACCTGAAACAGATTCTAGTCAACGTCTACGTGCTGCGATTCTAGTACCTGAAGTAGACGATACATTGGCCGAAAATGAAGTTCTTGTAGCATTCCATTTCCCAGAATCTTACGCACCAGATGGGTGTACTATAGGGGAAGTATTCTCACTGGAAAACAATCAATCTTGGTCGATTGATTCTAATTCAGTTCACAGTGATTGTATTGTCGTAGCAGCGATACAAATAGAATCTGGAGACACCGTTGAAATGGTGACGATGACAGCCCTTGACCAGTATCAGTATACCTACGAAATTGAACAACAAATACTCGGCTTGTTTCTACAAGACATTGGAGATGCTACAGGGGGTGCAGATGGACGTTGGTGGAGCTATGATCTAAACGGTGGATATGGTACGATTGGCATGACTGACCAAGTGATTCAACCCGGAGACAACATCGATTGGCATTTCGACCAAGGCCAGTTCTAATGTGACAACAGTCAAACACCGCTTTGTCCAGTGTCGCCTCCGTAGGAGGCGATTTTCATAACGGTCTGGGGTTGGCAAGGTGAGAGAGCGGCCAGAATGGGCCCCCCTCGACATTTCCGTCTCCCCTTCCTCATCCTCGTGGTAGTACTCCCATTGATGCTGGAATGGGAATTTCTGGCAGGTTGGGGTGTATTCCTTTTCCTTTGGTCTTCAGCCATGGTTGGTTTTTCCTCAGTATTCAGTTGGTTGCGAGTTTGGATTCCATTGTCGATTCTGTATGGTCTCATCCTCTTGTTGTTTAGCGGCACTGTAGAATGGGAGCAAATTTTGTTGCTAATGGCCCGCCTCCTCATCGCTCTACTTGGGATGCAAATTCTGACGTGGTCTGTTCCTCCATCAGATGTGGTTCGGGCCTTTGAATGGGTCCTCCCCCGTTTGGGTGTCTCGTTAGCCATTTCCCTTCGTTTGGTCCCAAGACTAGAACGCAGTGCTAAATGGCGACTTGAAACCCTTGAGGAACGAGGTTTCGTCACCGGTGAATCCAGAATGAAAGCCCTTCGTACACGGGCCTCAATTTGGCCAGGATGGTTGGCTGATTCCTTAGACCACGCCCACGATTTGGGGGACGCGGTTCAATCTAGGGGTATATTGGCACCAAGACGATGGAAACATGGTGTCAAACGCAGAATAGTTCAACTCGCTCTTGGTGAAGAAGTCAGAGAAGAAGGTGTCAACCCTCATCATTTCTCTGATTCAGTACAACTCGGTCTTGATATTGATATTCGATTACCAGACGGTCGTTGTATAGGTCGACATAAGGAATTGTTACGAGGCGGTAATATCGTACTGGTCCGAGGTCCTTCTGGTTGTGGAAAATCCAGTCTTCTCCGACTCATTGCCGGTGTATCTCCGTGGCAACATCCAGTGACTGTGAATGGTAGAATTCAGATCTCAGGCCACCCCACTCTTGGTGAAATTGATCTTGCAGAAGGGCCCTTCACCGAGGCAATATCATGTTGGATTCCGCAAGACCCCGATCGTCATGGACTTGCTGAATCTGTGCAAAGAGAGTTTAGAATTTCTCGGAGACTATCTGGTCCTTGGGAACAACAAGAAATGCTTGAATGCTTACGGGAATGGGATTTACTAGACAAACTACAATCTCAACCCGAGAATTTGTCAGAAGGTGAGCAACAACGATTGCTATTGGCAGCCCACCTTGATTCTGCACAGCCCATTTGGTTGCTCGATGAGGCTGATGTTCATCTCGATGAAGCAGGCTTCATTCAACTTGGAAAAGCGGTTGTCAAACATCGTGCCCGTGGTGGTTTAATCATCGTTGTCGCACATAGACAAGCTCGATGGAAACGAATTGCTGATCAAGAGATTGATATTGGTGAACCAATGAAACCTCAGGATTATCCATCAGTCTGGATTGAGAGAGGTGAAGAGGTGGGAATGCCACCAGAAGGCACTCTATTTTCACACAATCTCAAACCTGTTCGAGCGGGTGATTTGATTTTGGTTCAGGGGTCAAATGGCAGTGGGAAAACTACACTTCTTCGAGAATGGTCACAATCATCCGGCCTGCCTTGGTTGCCGACCTCTCCAGATCGGCGATTGTTGGGAATGACAATTGAAGAGGAATTGGTGTTACAACACCCCACTCTTTTTGCCCAATCCATGGCAGGAGAAGAGGTCACCATTCCAGAGGCTGAAAAAATACAATTGAATCAATCTGCGTTGCGCCTAGACCTCGGACTTTCCCATTTGTCTATGGTCACACCCGTCCATGACCTGTCTACAGGTGAGCGGAGACGTTTGTCCCTGCTTCCATTATTGATGCGAGAACCACCAATCATGTTGCTTGATGAAATTGATCATGGTTTAGATGACTTGACTCTAGCCGACCTCATCGAGCAAATCAACAGACGTCGAAAAGCAGGATGTGCGGTAGTCATCACAACCCACTCACCAGATCTAATGGCTTGGGCAAAGGTCAGTGGAGGAAGGGTCTGGAATATTTCTCAAGGAGAATTAACGGAGGTCTCATCGTGAATTTTGGCGAAATCCAAGCTTGGGCAGGAACGCCGGGAGGCATTGCAGTCTGGCTTACTGCCATATTCGGGCTTCTATTTGGCTCATTATTACTGAATATTGATCGGAGAATTCGGTTAGGTAGGGATGCCGCTTTGATTGCATTACTAGCCGCTGTTGCAAGTGCGAGTCGCATTCTGTTTGCAGCCATACCAAATGTCCAGCCAGTGACTCTGTTACTACTGATGATAGGGCTTCATCTTGGAGTTCGCAGAGCGGTAGCGGTTGCCATGCTGACGGCCCTCATTTCCAACATGGCATTGGGACATGGTCCTTGGACATTCTACCAAGCCATTGCATGGGCAGCAGTAGGCATCAGTTCAGCCATCCTTCGCCCATTGCTAATCAATTGGGATGGGACCAAAGTCAGAATCGCGCCGATGGCCTTTTTGGCATTCATTTGGGGCTTCCTTTTCGATTGGACCGTCTCACTTTCTGCACTTGCTTTGTACCAATCCTTTGAGGCCTTTTTGGCATTCATTATGACTGGCCTAATTTTTGATGCACTACATGCAGTTGGAAATGTATTATTCACAATTTGGCTAGGTCAAAGTCTGCACCATCTTCTTTGGTTACATCGTCGGCATGAGGCTGGCCGTTGGTTCCCAAACATCCCCGATGAGACATTGAAGAGGGAAGCGTTCATCGCTGAGACTGAAGCAGCAGCAAAGCAACTTGGAGATCCTTTGGCGGATATTGCGCGCCTTGATGGAGAGAATTAGATGGCACAAAAAGACGACTCATTGACGATGGTACTCGTGACCCGAAAAGACTTGAAATTATCACGTGGAAAACTCTCTGCACAGTGTAGTCATGCAGCGGTTGAATGTGCCCTAAAGGCCAAGCGCGAATGCCCCAAGAAGTTGGATGCTTGGAGAGAAAACGGTGCCCGAAAAATTGTTGTTGAGGCAAGCAACCTAGACGCTCTCAAGAGGTTATTCGGAGAAGCACAGGCAGCTGGAATTGTTTGTTACATGGTTCGTGACGCAGGTCACACAGAAATTCCATCTGGCACAGTGACCGTAGTGGGTTTGGGCCCAGGTTCAAGAGATTCAATCGATTCATTGACAGGTTCCTTTGGTCTTGTGTAGATGAAAAGGCGCCCGTAGGGCGCCAACACGTTAGAGCGTCGGTTTCATGGTGTGTTCTGTTTACGCGAGTCTGTGTCCGACGAGGTGTGGGAGGCTGAGATCCTTGAAGCCGAGGTTTACGAAGCCTGGATTGATGAGCCCTCTGAATTGATTGAGCGTCGTGAAAAGCGCCAACTTGATATTGCATTGGCAGGAACTGGTGCCATCGTCATTGCATTCACAATTTTCGCAGCGATGTGGGGCTCGATTGGAGACCATATTGCATCTGGTCATTCAAGCAATATGTACCCCGGTTCAACAGTTGATGTCGAATGGGGTGATTCAATTTACATGCCACGTGATGAGGATTGTATCGATCCTAACAACGGTCAAGATTTGCCTGTATATGGCATTGGATATGAGCCCAGTCTAGCGATAGATGGCCATGGAAACATGTTCATCACCGCACACAAAGATTTGCGCTGGTCAAGCCCAATGGGAGGTTCAGCAAATTGGATTGGAGGGGAAGCTAACCTCTACCCTGATGGCGCTTGCATGAATGATTACATGACCAGTTGGGATTACTTTGCCTCATGGTTTTGGATTTCAAATGACAATGGATCCACTTGGGGTATCGCAGATAATTTCGAAGAAACTCCAGGTACAGTTCTTGAAGGCCAAGTGACCAACGGCGCATCCGGTTCGGCTTGCCTTGGTGATGAAGGAGACATCGCAGTTGATGCAATGGATCGGATATACTACCTCGACACTTATCTTGAGGACAATTGGATCCATGTCTTCAGTGAAGGTGGACAGACATTTGAGAGTGGCCTTTGCGATCGACAATATTCGATGGCTGCAGACGACCGCCCGTGGATTCAAGCCCAGAACAATGGCATTGTCCACTATCTAGGAAATAGCGGAGTCTCAGTGCCAGCTTGTAATGACAACCCAGCTCGATACTGGTACTATCGTAGTGCTGACGGAGGCCAAACATGGTCTCAGTGTTATTCGATGCCAGGCGGATGGTCTACAATAGCCCCAGAACGCAGTGGAGAATATGTCTTCATCGCACAAGAGAATCAAGATAGTCCTACGGGCCATGTTCAAGTTCGCATATCTGACGATACTGGTTTGAGTTGGGCAGACCCCATCAATGTAGGTCCACGAAATGGAAACCCTCCTGAAGGCTATCCATTGGTTGAGACCAATGGTGTCGGTACAGTCGCAGTTGTCTGGGCAGATTGTCCTGATGGGCCCACTGGTCCGTGGGATGTCCGAATCGCCATGTCATATGATCGAGGGGTTACGTGGGAATCTTGGGAAATCACCCCTCCTGAATGGGAAGGACTCACGATGTATCCATTCGTCAGTATCAGTGAAGACAATGTAACTCTGGTCAGCTTCTATGGAGTTCCATTCGATAATACGGCAGAAGGGCAATATGTTGCAGGCCAAGAATGGTATCTCTATTCGGGAGCAGTCAGAGAACCTCACGAAAATGATACATTCCACTTTGAGATTGCAGCCATGAATGAAGATGGTTCACCCGAAGTTTTGCACACAGTCACACAATACGAGGAAGACAATGGGGACGTCCATGCCCTTCACGATTTCTTTGAGAGCGTCATCAGTCCAGATGGAACTTGGGCGGGCATTGCTTACCAGCAAAATATCGGTGAACATCCATTTGAGGAGAATGAAGAGCAGCGCTACATCAAATTCGTTCGTGGAGACCTCGATGTTTGAGGTGACTAAATGTCAATAATCGATTCAGATATTCGCAAGGCCGAGACATTACCTTCGCGATATTATACAGATGCCTCCGTCTTTGATTCAATCGTCGAATCATTCGGACAGTTTTGGCACTTTGCCTCACATCGTAGTCAACTCTCTGCCCAACTTCCGATTGACAATCCTCTGAGGGAACCTATGTTACTCACAATGGTAGATGATGCAATCAATTGCATATCCAACGTTTGCACACATCGAGGGATGCTCGTATGCACTGAACAATCTGATTCGAAACGCTTGCAGTGTCCCTATCATGGTCGAACTTTCGATTTGAACGGCCACTTCCGAAATATGCCCGAGTTCGATGCTGTAGAAAATTTCCCAAGTGATGCTGACAATCTTCCTTCATTTCCATTTGCTGAATGGAAGGGATTGGTATTCAACACAATCTCCGGTGATGATTTTGAATCATTCATTTCAGCTGTTGATAAACGGGTTGGTTGGCTCCCCATCAAGGATTTCGTCCACGATTCAAGTCGACATCGGGAGTACACGATTGATTCCAATTGGGCATTGTATGTAGACAACTATCTCGAAGGATTCCACATTCCATTTGTCCACGGAGATTTACATGAGGTTCTAGACTACGATGCGTACACAACCGAATTGTTTGATGGTGGGGTTTTGCAAATTGGAATTGCAAATGAGGGTGAGCCATGTTTTGACCTTCCAACATCTCATCCTGACTTTGGTCAGAAAATTGCTGCATACTATTTCTGGTTACATCCTGGTTTGATGTTAAATTTCTATCCATGGGGACTTTCAATCAATCTTGTCATTCCTGAATCAGTTGACAAGACTCGAATTGTATATCATGGATATGTGGGTGATGTTACGATGCTCGGTAAGGGAGCAGGTGGCGATTTAGACAAGGTTGAGGCAGAGGACCAATTTATCGTCGAAGGCTGTCAGAAAGGCGTATCTTCAGCCGCTTATGAACGTGGTCGATACTCACCGACCAAAGAGACCGGTGTGCATCACTTCCATCGAATCTTGACTCAATAATACATTGAGGTCAACTCTATGTTCCCCCACACCTTCGGCTACACATGGTCGCGGTCGTTACCTTGAGTGATGAGAATCGTGCTGACCTAATCGCTTGCTGCAAAGGTGTTGCAGATATGATTGAGTGGCTTGATTCAATCAATGCTCGCCCTGGACTTTCTGAATTGGGAAATCGATTGGAATCAATGCCTGTGAACCTTGAAGCATTGAAGAACCACATTGGTTATACTGAAGACAATGGCTATCAGCGTAATATCATCAAGAAGACCGAGTATTACGAAATGGTGGCCATCACATGGAGATCAGGTCAAGATACGCCGATTCACGATCACGTTGGTTCTGATTGTGCCTTCCTCATTGTTGAAGGAACAGCTACTGAGACGATTTACGAATTGAATAATGATAATCTGGCAGTAGCCACAGATGTCCGAAATTATGCTCCAGGTGGTGTTTGTGCGGCGAATGAACCCGATATTCACCGAATCTCGAATGACACGGATCATAATCTCATCAATCTCCACGTGTACACACCGCCACTCTCGGGGTTCGGAGTGTACGAAGGTGCTTGACTCACTCTTTTTCGGAGTCGACAGAATCCTCTGTGATCTTTTCGGAGGTTGCTGCGAGGAATTTTTCTTTCAACAAATCCACTGAAGATTCGTTTGCCCCCTCATCACCTGTATCGTCATCAACTTGAGCGGGAGGTCCGGCTCCAAAGACAGAACCAGTGTTGGTGCCTGGAACCGCCACTCCATCACCAGAGATTGGTACAGGGCTACCTCCTCCAACAAATTGAACGTTCAAATCATCAGAATTGCTTGACTTCATTGCAAAGCCAGAAATGAATGCAATAATTGTGACAAGAAGAGCAATACATGCACAGCATAATCCACAGAGGAGGGTGAGTACTCCTTCAACCTCTAATAGGGCTTGAGCATCGCGGTCAAACAAAACCATCTCTGTTGTGGCGTTGCCTGTATCATAGTGTAAACTAAAGGTGTACTCTTCACCAATATTGCATCGATCTTTTTCAGATGTTTCAACCCATTTTTCTTGGTCCGTACCATCTGTGTTGTATGTTTCCCAATACCCATTCATTCCGGCATCGTCTAGGGTATCGCAAACGATTCCAACAATCATCCATCCATCACTGATATCGACGGTGGATTTGTCCAGATCTGCCAGTTTTCTGTTATCATTGAGTTCACAGTAGATGCTCCCCGAGGTAGAATTCACATCGTTGCCTTGCGAATCTGTGATGCTGATGTTCAATCCATCACAAGCATCGATGATGTTGTCGTCGTTGTTGTCAACGAAGTATTCCCCTTGAATCATCAAGTACCAACCCGCTGACCCCCCACCATCTTCATCTGTGAATTTCTTGGTAATTTCCGAACTGGGTTCGGTCATAAAATCCTCAATGTTTTCTGATTCCTCAAAAATACTGAATGAAGAAACTGTGATTCCGACCCCAAGTAATAGCATTACAATCCCAATAGGAATTCCAATTTTTCCAGAAATGTGCATATTATTACCCACTCATATCTAGTCTATAATCTTCAAACACTTCACTAAATATTTGAATATCAGATTCAAATGTCTCAGGTAATAATGGACCGAAAGAAAACCGGAAGAATCGAGAATAGGGCGTGACATAGCTAGGGTCTTTTGAATGTGGACGAGCCATATCACATTCTGAAGCGCATAGGATTGCAGCACCGCGTTTGAATAACCGTTTGTTGAGTTCATCACT
>Ga0066850_10000504_pt1 | contig 20924 bp, 23 predicted proteins | sample ETNtaG_4_FD_67282 | JGI IMG/M metagenome (GOLD analysis project Ga0066850, IMG submission 67282) | Marine microbial and viral communities from oxygen minimum zone, Eastern Pacific Ocean - ETNP201406SV67 | ecosystem: Environmental > Aquatic > Marine > Oceanic | place: Pacific Ocean: Eastern... | reverse complement strand
GATGTTCCTGGCTTCATGGTCGGGGAACGAGTGGAACACGAACTGATGTTGCATTGGGGAATGAGAATGATGCATGCGCTCCAGAACTCCTCGGCTCCTACATTGACGGTGTGTATTCGCAAGGCTTTTGGATTGGCGTGGCAGGCCATGAACGGCTCTCAGATGCCAGCGCTGGGGGTGTACAGCTGGCCGGGAGCTGAGATTGGGTTTATGGATCCCGAGGTTGGGGTAAACGTAGCTTTCGGATCGAAACTTGCCCGCATCAATGATAGCGAAGCCAGGGAATCTGAACGCGCTTCCTTAGTGCGAGAAGTAGGTGAATCCACAAACCCATACGAAGCAGCTGGCACCATGCGGATTGACGAAATCATCGACCCTGGAGACACCCGAGGCGTTCTGGCACATGACTTGGAGATGTTGGCTCACCGCTCGGTTCCGCCGCCTGAGGCACGACCTTTGTCCTATTGGCCGACCTGCTAAAGACAGGGCAGCAGGTTGCAAATCTGAAAGTAATTAGATGAGAGCAGCGTTCACTCGACAGGGAAAGATTGTTGTCGATACCGCAGAAGACCCGGCCCCTTCAGTGGGTGAAGTTCTAGTCAAAACACTGGCGTGTGGGATCTGTGGCAGCGACCTACACGCGCTTCGACACGGACACGAAATGGTTACGAGTCAGAAAGAAACTGGCGGACCGCTCGTGTATGACGCAGATAGAGATCTCATCATGGGTCACGAATTTTGCGCGGAAATCTTGGAGTTAGGACAAAACGTTCCTGATCACCTCGAAATAGGCGACATTGTGTGCTCCATGCCAGTTCTTCTTCGCTCCGACGGGATCCACACTCTGGGCTACTCGAATGAATTCCCAGGCGGATACGCCGAAAAGATGCTGCTCTCATCAAGGCTTCTGCTGCCGGTAAGGAATGGGTTGGCACCTCAAGAGGCTGCGCTCACCGAGCCAATGGCGGTTGGCAGACACGCCGTAGAAAAGTCGGGTGCTTCCAGTGAGGATGTTTGTCTGGTCATTGGGTGTGGACCTGTCGGTCTTGCAGTAATAGCAGCGTTAAAACAGAAAGGTTTAGGGCCGGTAGTTGCCGCGGATTTCTCTCCGAGGCGTCGAGCTTTGGCTGAACAAATGGGAGCGGATGACGTCGTCGATCCAGCTGTGACCTCTCCTTATGAAAGTTGGCAACAGACGGCCTGGCCTAAAAATGTTGACCGGAACGATCCGTTGCTCCGCTTCAGCGGTGTCGGCCCCAAGCCAGGCCTTATTTTTGAATGTGTTGGAGTTCCTGGCGTTATTGACCAAATTATCCATGGCGCAATGAAAGACACACGAATCGTGGTAGTTGGCGTCTGCATGGAACAAGACAGTTTTCGTCCCCTAACCGGAATCGGAAAAGAACTGAACCTTCAGTTTGTTTTGGGTTACACGGCTGAAGAATTCGCAGCCACTTTGACGGCGATCAGCGAAGGAGAGCTTGCTGTTGACCAACTCATCACCGGACGAGTGGGTTTGAGTGAAGTAGACCAAGCTTTTGAGGATCTAGGCGACCCCGAGGCCCACGCCAAAATCATGGTTGAACCATGGCATTAGGGCGACTGTCAGTTCAAAGGTCGAATACCCAAGGTGAGGTGGGCAAAGCACTCGGATCGAAATGACGAGCAATCTGATCAAGCTCATCAAATGATTCGACAGGTCGTAATTGGAGACTTGAGAGTAAATGATTCAACACATCAAGTTCCGATTCCCCGAGTGCCAACCGGTCGTCAATAGTGACAGCACCATCTCGCTTGGCTAACCGATCGCCTGATTGGGCTAAGACGAGAGGCACATGGGCATATCGGGGAGGTTGCGAACCGAATAAACGAAACAAGTAAACCTGGCGTGGCGTTGTGGGAAGCAGATCGTCTCCTCGCACAACCTCTGTCACGCCCATATGGGCGTCGTCAATGACTACAGCCAGGTTGTAGGAAGGTGTCAGATCGCCACGACATAAAACAAAGTCATCGACAGCTCCCTCGAAAGCTCCCAACTGACGATCCTCGATCTTAATTAATTGACCCTCTGATATCACTCTGAGCGCAGGGTTCCGGCGGGTTCGTTCATTCTCTGAGATCTCTTTTGTTGTCAGCTGACGACATTTACCCGAGTATGCACCTTCAGGTAAATGGGAGTGTGGTGCAGCCGTAGCTTCACGAATTTCGCGTCGGGTACACCAACACCTGTAGGTAAGACCTTGTTGCTTGAGGTCTTCGATAGCTTCCTGATATAGGTGTAAGCGTTCGCTTTGGCGAAAAATTTCACCGTCCCAATTCAGGCCGATGCGCTGAAAATCGCGAAGTTGGTGACCGTAATAATCATCCCGGACGGCCCCATCAAGATCTTCGAATCGCCATAGGAACTCTGCGTCACCTGAACGTGCAAATAACCATGCCAAAAGGGCCGTCCGAAGATTTCCCATATGAAATTCACCGGTAGGGCTGGGCGCCCATCGACCTGTCACGAATTTTCTGCGAGTGCCTTCACGCCCTGAACACAAAGTTGCATATTCGCGAGATGTTCTTGTTGGCGTCGGCCGATGATAAGTGCTTCCTTGTCGGGCATTGCTTCAATTGCAGGAGTTAGCCCGGATTCCCCTGGACCGAGTCGTACTGTGTGGCGGAGTCGACAACGGTGACCATGCAGCTCGTCTATCTCCCAGCGCCAACGGGCTGCTGCTGTGGCTTCATCATCTCCGACGGCCCAACCCAATAGCTGATTTTCTATGAGCTCGGTGATCGTAGATGTTGTTTGCCATTCACCAATCTTTGGATGCTTATTGGTACCAACGAATTGGGCTCCAACAACGGGAGTGTCAGAGGGTTCCACCCAAACCGCCCCCTGGAATTCTTCAGAAAACCTGGCTCCGATACTTATGTCAGTAATCAAAGACCAAACCTTTGCAGCTGGCGCATCAATATCTGCTTCAACGGTAACTCCTGGGCCTTCGCTCATAGCACGACCAGTGTCATCATCGCGTTGTTCCCAAGTGTGACCCCAGTTGTCGAAGTAGGTAACTTCTTCGGCCAAGCGTCGTGATATTGATGCAAAGTCGCCGCCACTGCTGAAGGCGACCGGAAGTAAAGCAATAGGAGTTACGCCTACTGGTATTCCAAGGACTTCTCGAATTTCTTCATCGTTGTTCAAAATCGCAGTTGTCCAGGCGGTAGCTAGGCCTCGAGCTCGAGCAGCCAGACAAAAGCTCCATGCTGACTGAACTACTGAGTCGAACAAACCTGGCTTCTTGCTGTCGTCATGGATTCCCCATATGCACGGGATGACTAAGGCTGGAACCCTTTCAAGATTCTCCGCCAAATGAGCGGCAGAACGCATCACACTTGCGTTTCGATGGTCGGTTCCGGTCAGTTTGTCTCTCGCTGAGACCATCCACTTGCCAGCGCTTTCCCAGTACAACTCCGACAAGCGCTTCTTTTGATCCGGGTCACGAACAATTAACCACCTACGACTCGATTGATTACCGCCACCGGGGCCTTGTTCAGCTACGTCTATGCACTCAAGGATAAGTTCGTTGGGAACAGAGCGATCGAGGTCAAGGCGAAGCCTTACTGACCTAGTTGTAGAAAGAACACCATCAACAGACGCTAAATCAACCTTCTGTACGTCGTATCGAGCTGGGACATGGTCATTTGATCTGGGGGAATTCATGACCATAGTCAAGCGCACTGCCACCATCTTCGCTCAAACCAGTTAAAGGATGATCGGAAGTCACGTGTGTCAAGGTCCTAACGTGTCACGTATGAGTTCACGTCAACCCTTTTTGAATGCCCGTCTGCAAGGTTTCGGCGCAACGATTTTTGCTGAGATGTCCGCCCTAGCCATGAAGACTGATTCGGTGAACTTAGGGCAGGGGTTTCCCGACAAAGATGGACCTCCCGAAGTAATTGAAGCTGCAACGTCTGCCATACGAAACGGTTTAGGTAACCAATACCCGCCAGGCATCGGAGTCCCAGAACTACGCCAAGCTGTTAGCGACCACCAACAACGTTTCTATGGACTTCCGTACGACCCTGATTCAGAAATACTTGTTACAGCGGGAGCCTCAGAAGCTTTGGCAGCTTCTGTGCTTGCTCTTTGCGAAACCGGAGACGAAGTAGTCACATTTGAACCCTGGTACGACATTTATGGCGCAAATATCGCGATGGCGGGCGCGACCAAGAAGGTGGTCACTCTTCGGCCGCCGCACTACGCGTTCGAAGAATCAGAATTTCTAGCTGCACTTTCACCAAAGACCCGACTTATTTTGTTGAACTCGCCGCACAATCCGACCGGGAAAGTGTTCTCTCGCGAAGAACTCGAGTTCATAGCGAAGGTTGCGGTAGAGCGCGACCTGTTAGTCGTGACCGATGAGGTATACGAACATCTTGTTTTCGAAGGAGAACATATTCCTATTGCCTCATTTCCAGGAATGCGCGAAAGAACTGTCACCATCTCTTCAGGGGGTAAGACGTTCGCGTTTACCGGTTGGAAGATCGGCTGGGTGTGCTCGACTCCGGAGTTGACTAGTGCGGTACGAATAGCGAAACAGTTCTTGACCTACGTCAGTGGTGGACCGTTCCAATATGCGATAGCAGTTGGGCTAGCCCTTGGAGACGAGTACTACGAGGACTTGTTATCCGACATGAGAGGAAAGCGGGACTTTTTGTCAGCGGGCTTGCAGTCAGCAGGGTTTGAAATATTTGAACCACAAGGCACCTACTTCGTTACCGCAGACGCCAGATCAGTGGGATATGAAGATGGCCTCGAATTATGTTGGCAACTTCCCGAAAAAGTTGGCGTTGTCGCCGTCCCTAATGTCGTCTTTTACGACAACCAAGAAGAAGGACAGCACTTAATTCGGTTTACCTTCTGTAAAAGCCTAGACATCCTGAGCGAAGCAGTGGACAGACTGCAGGGTCTCAGATGAGCCTTCGAGTAGCAGCACTTCAACATGACATCGTTTGGGAGGACCCTGACTCGAACTTCCAAAGACTGACGCCGCAGATCGAAAGCGCAGTAGCTGCGGGTAGCCACCTTGTGGTGCTTACCGAGATGTTCTCAACCGGGTTCACCATGGATTCAGCAAAGTGCGCTGAGCCACTCGACGGAGCAAGCTACGAATTTCTTCTAAGCCAAGCAGCCAAGCATCAAATTTGGATCACTGGGTCAGTGCCAATGCGATGGGAAGATGGGATTGCCTACAACACACTTAATTTGGTCGCTCCGAGCGGCGACACCTACCGCTACAAAAAGATTCACCCCTTCAGCTTTTCGGCCGAATCTGAAAACTATGGGGCAGGAACCGAATTCCTTCAAGTGGATATCGAAGGGATACGAACCACCTTCTTCATCTGTTACGACCTCAGATTCGCCGACGAATTTTGGCACACAGCTCAATCCACTGATTTGTTTGTGATTCCAGCAAATTGGCCGGCAGGTCGTAGAAGGCACTGGGAGACACTCCTTCAGGCACGCGCCATTGAAAATCAGGCATATGTACTCGGGGTTAACCGCGTGGGTGACGGAGATGGGCTGAGCTATGTCGGAGACAGCGCACTTATAAACCCATGGGGTGAAACCATCATGTCAGTTGCATCCGATGAGACTCTGTTGGTCGCTGACGTAGACGCCGAACTGGTGAAACAGACCAGAACTACCTTTCCAGTGTTCCAAGATCGACGGAACTGAAAGAACAAGACCACTACCAACAATCATTTATCAACCAACCTTGGAGGTAACGATGAGTTTCGTTGAAATGCGAACATATGAATTGAAACCCGGAACGGCGAACACATACGCCGCTCTCTACCTTGAAGAAGGTTTCGCGATACAAAAGAGCCATTTGGGTGAACCAGTGGGCTACTACGTAAGCGAAGTAGGGGATCTCAATCAGGTGATCCACATGTGGCGTTACGACAGTCTCGAACAACGAACACAGAAAAGGACAGCGTTATTTTCCGACCCTGCATGGCTTGACTACGTTTCCAAGATCGGACCGATGGTCGTTACTCAAAAAAATATGATCCTCAACGACATTCTCAGTTAGTCAGCTCAAGCCGATAAGCACGACAGTGCTCATGGCAAAAACGAGACCTAACAGTCGCCTGTTGGTTAGCTGCTCACCCAAAACCAAGCGAGCTAAAAGGACAGTGACAGCAGGGTAGAGACTTGCGAGCATGGCTACGGGGCCAAGCTGTCCATAACGTAGGGCGAATAAGAAAGCTACGTTCGCGCCGGTGTCACAAATCCCGCACCCCACCAGCGTGATCCAACCCCTTGATGGTCGCAGCTGCTTCTTTCGCATCAAAGCAACACATATCAACACCAGTGCCGCGGAAAATCGGCCAGCAACTATGGGCCAGGGTGCGGACTCAGTGTTGGTTTCACTCAGTAGAGAAAAGAAGAGACCGAAACCCACACCTGCCAGCAAGGCTTCGGTAAATACCGAAATAGAAACCCGAACGTGGTCACCTGCTGGCTGGGAACTCAGGATAAAGATTCCGATCAAGCCAACTAGAAGACCAACCCAAATTTGAAGCCCCTGTTCATCGCCTCGGGAAAACCCCCAAATTACTGGGAACACAGCTGAAACCATTGCCGTAATAGGGGCGAAGATCGACATAGGACCACGGGCAAGTCCCCGATAAAGAAGCCCAAGACCGGCGATGCCCACAAGTCCTGCTGCGGCACCTAGAACTAAATCGTTCATGCTTGCACTCGTCGCTATGAACGGGGCAGCAACCAAAAGAGGTAAAGCACCGACCAAAGAAACTGTCGTCAGGACTTGGATGGGCGAATGTCGTCGCGAACTCACCCCGCCCAAGAAATCGCCTGAACCATAAAGGAATGCGGTGATAACAGAAAGGAAGACAGCCATAACGGGGTTGATATGAAAGTACCAAGGCCATCAAAGAGACAAACGAATTTGTGGATCGACGCGAATTAAAGAACCAAAGAATGTGGTCTTGGAAGCCTGCTTGAACGACAATGAAGTGTCCGATTTGAGCTGACCCAAAATCAGCGCCTGTTCCCGAAAGTCTTGAGACATGTCAAATGCACTAATGGAGAAGTGGGCCTCGAAGACGGAGACGCTTGGTAGTTGGCTCTCTCTTCCTGACTCCCACGCTGCGGAAACGGTCGCACGTGTCAATTTTGATTATGTGTGCGTTGACATGCAGCATGGCATTGCCGACTACCAGGTCGCTACGGTCATGTTGCAGGCGATAACTATGGCGGGCAAGGGAACGCCCATATGTCGAGTTCCATGGAATGAGCCGGGCATTATTGGCCGCATGCTCGATGCCGGTGCGCGCGGAATTATCATCCCGATGGTTAACTCCGTTGCCGAAGCTGAAAGCGCGGTGGCGGCGACGAAATACCCACCCTTAGGGCAGAGGAGTTACGGTCCCACAATTATTCGAGGTCGTGCGGACAATGCCGGGGAGGATTACTACCCAACCGCAAACCAGACCAACGCATGCATCCCCATGATTGAAACCCGAGATGCCGTGGAGAACCTTGATGCAATTCTCGAGGTCGAAGGAGTCGACGCCATATATGTTGGACCCGCTGACTTGTCGTTGAGCTACGGGTACGGTCCGGCATACAGCGACGACAACGAAGAATACAAAGAAGTTCTGGAATACATAGTTGAGAGATGCAACGAAGCGGGCAAGGTAGCAGGCATTCATTCCACGAGTGCTCTTGCTGCTAACCGTCGAGAAAAAGGCTTCATGATGCAAACGATTAGCGGGGATATCGCTGCCGTCGCCAAAGGGAGTTACCAAGACCTAAAAAACGCAGTTGAAGGAGGAGCCGGTGACGGTTCCTCACGAATTTACTGAGGTCCCACCCGAGGGAGATGACGTTCAGTTCGCCGCGTAACGATTACAAAACAGAGCCCTGCAGCACCGACTAAACAACCTGCAGTTCGAAACGCCACAGACATTGACGCGTTATCGCTCAACCAGCCCAGAGCTGGCGGTCCCAAAACGAAACCTACGTCGCCCGCAGATCGGTAGAGACCTACACCCAACCCACGCATCCGTTCAGGAAAAAGGTCGGCTACGAATGCGGCCGGTGCCGGTCCAGCAGTACCCGTGCCCAATGTGAGGATCATATTTCCCAATACGAACCACATGGGGGTCGAACTGGACCCGATAACGAAGGTCCCCAACGCAGCCGCCATCCCGGAAAACAGAATGACCGATGCTCTACCGATGTTCTCCGTAGCCCATGTGGCGGGCCACAGTGTGAACAAGGTCATTACCCCGGTAACAGTAAATACCAAACCCAGTTCACCCGGACCCCACGCCAAAGTTTCATCCGCATGGAGTGGAACCAAGGTCGCTCGCGTGCCCGCTCGTGTCATAAAAATTGTGCCTGTAACAAAGGCGATTGCCAGAAAAGGTCCGCTTCGGACGATTTGTGCAGCTTCACGAGCTGGACTTTTATCTTCAAGTTCACGAGTTATTGACCGGCCCGTTTCTGGGAGACGGAAGATGGCGTAGACCGCTGCAAATAAGCCGATGACTCCAACTAGGTGGAATGGCGCAGCGAGTCCCCACCGTTCGGCAATCAATCCACCAATTCCGGGACCTAAAGCGACTCCAACGCTCAAAGCCCACTGATTAGTTGCCACGTAGCGGGCACGACGATCAGGTGGGGCTATATCGATCAGATAAATCAAAGCGCCGCTCATGAAAAAAGCCGAGCCTGCACCAGCAGCGAACCTCCATACCAGGAGTGACCAAATGTCCCCAGCGAAACCTGAGCCGAACATCCCTATGGACGTCAAGATTGGTCCACCGATGAGAAGGACTCGCCTGCCAAACCGGTCTGCAATCAGTCCCGCTGGGATATTCAGAATTAACCGTGCTAGCGCAAACACCGTAAGGGTCAATCCGACCATCGTTGCGCTCACTCCAAAATCACGCGCGTAGAGAGGCAGGACTGGGCCAATGACTCCCTGGCCTGCCATTACTAGGAACGTGGCAAAGCAAAGAACTAGAAGTTTTTCTGCTTCTTGGAACTTTGCTCTCAGTACGGACACTAGGCATTGCTATCACCAGCGAAGCACTAATCCTGTGATCTCAGTAACATGCCGGTACTGGGAAAAGGGGACCCGATGCAGGTCAATTATCCAATCATCTCCGCAGATTCACATATTGCTGAGGCTCCTAACGCGTATCGCGACTACATCGATCCGAAGTGGCGAGATGTCGCTCCGCACGTAGTGGAAACTGAGGACCAAGGAGACGTGTATGTCATAGATGGGATGAAGCGGACTATCCAAATGGGTTTGATAGCAGCCGCTGGCCAGGCCCCCGAAGAACTAAACCCGCAAGCGAGGTGGGATGAGCTACCACTAAGTGGGTGGGATTCCGACTACCGACTGAAAGACCAGGATCGCGACGGTATCTCGGCCGAAGTTATCTATCCATCTGTTGGAATGGTTCTTTGCAACCATCCCGATGCTGACTACAAGAAGGCTTCTATGGATGCCTACAACAGGTGGATCAGTGATTATTGCTCGGTAGACACCCAGCGACTTCTAGCTATCGGCCAGACACCGCTCCGATCAGTTGAGGAAGGCATCACTGAACTAGAAGCGATGAAAGCCAGTGGAATGCGCGGCGTCATGATGCCTGGAAATCCTGCAACTGACTTCGACTACGACGATCCGAGGTGGGATCCGTTTTGGGATGCGGCAATTGAATTGAAGCTGCCACTGTCATGGCACATATTGACCGCCAAAGCATCAGGTCGACCGCGAGGACCCAAAGCAAACTCGTTTATGACCATCATCCGAGCTAACCAAGACATTATGGGAACCCTTGTTTTCGGCGGAGTATTTGAACGAAACCCAGGATTACGAGTTGTCTGTGTGGAAGCTGATGCCGGCTGGGTCCCGCACTACATGTATCGAATGGACCACGCGTACAAGCGTCATCGTTACTGGCTGCCGCCAGGTCAAGAACTCTCAAAGTTGCCGAGTGAATACTTTCGAGAGCATATTTATACGACCTTTCAAGATGACTGGATTGCCTTCAAGATGGTCGAACATGTGAACCATCAACGTCTTTTGTGGGCTAACGATTTTCCACATAGCGACAGTACGTGGCCTTGGAGCCAGGAAATGCTTGATGAGCACGCTGCTGAACTTACCGATGAGCAGGCTAAAGATATTTTGTGCAACAACACAGCTGAACTCTATGAAATCGATGTCGCGACTCTGCCAGTTGGTGGAGACAGTTTGGCCGCGTCAGCCTGAGGGAATAATTCTTGAACTTAACATCCTCTCGGATTAGCACGACTGACTTCGCGGCTGCGCAGGAGTTCTACCACTCCAATGGGTGGACTGATGGGCTTCCTATTATTCCGCCAACACCTGAACTGGTATCAGCGAGCCTCGGTTGGGCACTGTTGCCGCCTGAACATTTGGTTGGCATAGAACCTGTGCGGGAACGCTCGATAACCGCAGAAAAACTTGCAGTCAACGCTGTCATGGCGGGGTGCCTTCCAGAACACTTCCCGCTGGTTGTGACTGCGTTTACAGCAATGCTTCAGCCCCAGTTCCTCCTTCACGGAGCTACTGCGTCAACTGGAGGCTGTGCTGTATTACTGATAGTCAATGGGCCGATTCGTCGAGAACTGGAAATGGTTGCGACCTTCAATGCGCTCGGTAACACCGATCGGGCTTCCGCTGCAGTTGGCCGAGCAATACGACTTGGGCTCATCAATCTTTTAGACGTCCGGCCTGGTGGAATCGACCGATCCACTTTGGGTCACCCTGGAAAGTTTTCTTACTGCCTAGCGGAAGATGAAGAAAATTCTCCTTGGCCGTCATTAGCAGAAGAACGCCTCGGTGAATCTGATGTTTCAGCAGTTACGGCGGTAGCGGCGATGGCACCTCGACAAATAATGAACGAATGGACTTCGGAGCCCGAGCAGATTTGTGACACGATCTCGGCGGAAATTCGAGCTAACCAACTTCATTACTCAATATGGGCGGGTAATTACGTCGTTGTGTTGCCTACGCAGCTTCGTCAACACTTCAGTGATGCGGGATGGTCGAAAGCTGATATTCAGAAATGCGTTTTCGATCGAGCTCGAGTCAGGCGAGGCTCCTGGAACCAAGTAGGCAAAGGGTCAGTCGTTAAAGACCGCGCAGACCGCGAGTATCTGGCGATGGAAACTCCTGAAGACCTCATGATCGTCGCTGCTGGTGGCCCAGCGGGCGGTTTTGCTCAAATCATTCCGCCATGGCTTGGAACTAAGAGTCGTGCAACTACCGTGGCGGTTGGAGCATGTGTCGATTGCGAGGTGCCGTAGTCATGGAACTGATGGACCCGAGTCACGAACAGCAGCTAGTTAGTTCTAAACCGGCTGACCGAATAAGCAATCTCGAAGGGGCTGTCATAGGTCTCATATCAAACGGCAAAGAGAACACGGTTCCTTTCTTCGATCGCGTCGAGTCCATTTTGCGAAACGAATATGGGGTTTCGGAAGTCGTTCGCAGAATTAAAAAGAATTACAGCGCTCCGGCCGAAGTCGAATTAATGCAAGAAGCAATGGGATGGGACGCGGTCCTTAGCGGTGTAGGGGATTGAGGTAGTTGTTCGTCGTGCAGTTTGCACGACGCCGTGATCGCAGAACGAAATGGAGTTCCTGCGGTCAGCATCATGACAACGGCTTTTGTTGATGCCGCTGAACTCATGGCAAGAGTGCAGGGAGTCCCGCTCCACCCATTTGCTGTCATTCAGCACCCGATAGCAAGTGCCGGTGCAAAAGGTATAGACGATCGGGCACAAATAGCGGTTACAAAAGCGGTTCAGATTCTGATCAGTTGGGACCCTACGGAGAGTCAAAAGCTGCGTAGTCAAGGGGAAGTGCAGTAGTTCGTTTCAGTTCTTCCATTTCAAAAATGGTCCGGACGTCATAGAGAGCTACGCGTTCGATCAGACGTTTGTAAAAGTCGTCGTATGAATTCATATCGGGAACAACCACTCTGAGCATGTAATCAATCTCACCGCTAGTGCGGAAAGCCTCGACGATTTCAGGAAACTCATCGATTGCTGCAACGAAGTCGGCAAGCCATGCAGCCGAATGGTCGTTAGTACGAATTTGAACTAATGCGTTGATATCTAACGAAAGTAGCGACGCATCAAGGATCGCTACTTCTCGCCGAATAATGCCCTCTTGTCTCAAGGCCTGGATACGTCGCCAGCACGGGGTGGGAGTTAGCCCAACCTCGTTGCCTAGTTCACGTGATGAACGTGTGGCATCCTGCTGTAGGAGGTGCAGTATTTCCCGATCAACAAGGTCCATGGCGCAATATTATTGCTAAAAATCATATAAATACACTATATAGATGCAAAATAGGGGTTTGATACGACGCGCTCGGCAACAACATGTCGTGGGCAGAGCCGTACTGTTTTCGCATGGGAGTCAAGGACTATTTCACAGAACATCCAGCATCTGTTGGCGAAAGCTACGGGGAACATTTTCGAGTAGCGAGCCACTTTTCAAAAGAGTTGCTTATCGCTGGATTTGCATGCGCAGTGCACGCGATAGCCCCCAACCTGTTCACCACCACAGCAAGTTCCAAGGTCCGTCAACTCCACTCCGAGATGACACAAGGTATGCGCGGCCAAGTCCAACAAGACACCGAAGTCGAAGTATCGGCTGACCCGCAGCCAGCTAGTTAACGGATTGACTTAGGACTAGTTCTCACAACAATTAGTTTCGGAAGAGACCACAACATTTTCGAATTGTTCGTTATCCCCCCTTTTTACGTACCATTCCCACCGAACGTCGTCAGGTCCGTCGATCCAAGTTTCCGTCTTGTCTGCGTAACAGCACATTGTTTCGTCAACACCAGTAGTCGTTAAACCTTCATCTGTCATGCGAGCATCAGCTTCGTGCACCATTTGGACATCGTCGACTTCCACTCCGAGATGATTAATCGAGCCACCGTTCTCGATGTCTTCGGTTAGAACCAGCTTGAGTGGCGGTTCCTCGATAGCGAAGTTCGCATACCCGGGCCTGACTTTGCTCGGCTCACTCGAAAACATTTTTGAGTAGAACGCTATAGCTTCATCAAGATTTGCTACATCAATAGCTAGCTGTAAACGACTCATCGTAAAACCACCGAAGACTTCTAAAGATTCTCTGAGTTCAATTGTGCCTCAGCCTATCGTTGAACAGATACCCCGACCGCAGTGTTCGAATCAGTCTCGAAGGAAAGCCAACTCGCAGCGGCGCGATGCGAATCGCCAACCCTCAGAAGTGCGTACGAACCGGTCGTGATACTCGCCTACATACTTTGGCAACCCAGCAGGAGCGGGAGACTCAGCAACTCCGCTACGCGAATCGTGACGGAAGTTGAGCAGGTAACAAAGACTCGTTGCTTGATCTCCCTCAACGCGAATTAAGACGTTCGTGCAGAGATGACGCGATTGACGACGCGCGACGTCCTGCCTGGCAGCGAAACCGGCCCTGATCTGACCCTGTCCGACCATTTCAACCCCAGGCCCTGACCAGTAACCATCAGTTGTAAACAAATCAGCAATTGCGCTGGCATTGCCGAAATCGACCAAGTGGCAATACTCAGCTATGAGCTTCTCGCAAGCCTTCTCGTCGAGTAATTCTTGTAGCTCCTTATTCACAGTTTCTCCTTGACTATCCCACCCAGTCTTGCAGTTAAGGCCGAAGACAAACCAATGTTGGCTCCCAACGGTTATTTTCTGAGACATGAGTACAGGAATCAAAACCCGCAGTAACGGAGTCTCCGTTTGCGCATGGGGCGAAGGAGACACCGCCTACGCGCATTACCACGACACTGAGTGGGGGATGCCGGTTACAGATGACGTCAAGCTTTACGAGAAAATGTGCCTTGAAGGCTTTCAAGCAGGCCTGTCTTGGCTCACGATTCTTCGGAAACGAGATAACTTCCGCGCCGCGTTCGAGGGATTCGCAATAGAGAAAGTTGCTGGCTTCGGCGACCAAGAGGTGCAAGAACTTCTCACTGACTCGGGAATCGTGAGGCATCGAGGCAAGATCGAAGCCACCATCAATAATGCGCGAGCTGCGCTATCGACCATCGAGCAGTACGGCTCCCTCGCACAGTTCTTTTGGAGTTTCGAGCCAGATCACCATCAAGTGGCACAACAATTGTCAGAAGTGGCAGCAAAAACCACCGAATCGGAACAGATGAGTAAAGCACTGAAGAAACTTGGCTGGCGATTTGTTGGACCGACCACTTGTTACTCACTCATGCAGGCAGATGGCATAGTCAACGACCACCTCACACAATGCTTTCGTCACCCAGAAATTGAACTCGCGAGAAAGGTGGCCAAAAAGTCGATCTAAGCTTCCGACGACAATGATGGGGGATCCATGCTTGACAATTACCGCGTAATTGACCTCACTGACCGTCGAGGTTGGATGGCAGGCTTTCTATTAGCGCAACTGGGTTGCGATGTTGTTCTTGCCGAACCCGAACACGGGTGGGAGCGTGACCATTGGTTTGAGTCGTACAACAGAGGTAAAAGATCAATCACCATACGAAGTGCAGCCGACGTAAGCCGATTAGCTGCAGAAGCAGATTTTGTTCTCGACTGCGGAGCAACTGCGTTTCCTATCGATCTGGAGGAGCTCCGATCCGATAACCCGAGCTTGATAACAGTGTCACTGACACCGTTCGGAGATGACGGCCCAAAATCAGCCTGGGCGGCTACTGATCTCACCCTCGTCGCGGCTAGTGGCCAAATGATTTGCAATGGAGATAGCGATAGGCCACCGGTTCGCATATCTATTCCCCAGGCATGGTCACACGCTTCATGTCAAGCACTCGTCGGGGCGCTCGTAGCGAGCGACGAACGATCCAGATCGGGCGTTGGTCAACATGTCGATGTATCTGCTCAACAGGCGATGTCGGAAACAGCGATGCCGGCCATTCTGCATGGCCCAGCTGGATTACTACCGCAAGGCCGAATGGCAGGCGGAGTCCAACAGGGCCCAGTGCACCTCAGATGGACATATCCATGCGCTGATGGCGAAGTAGTAATCACCGTTGCTTTCGGAGCAATGATCGGACCGATGTTCAAACGCTTCATGGATTGGATGTGTGAAGAGGGTGGCTGTGACGAAGCGACCAGAGACAAGGACTGGGTGGACTTCGCAATACATATCCAACAAGGCACCGAAACCCTTGAGGAGCTGTCAAGAGTAATGGATCTGATCGCTGAGTTCGCAGCGGGCAGAACTAAGGAAGAGTTCCTGAAACAGAGCCTGGAGCGAGGGCTCTTAGTCACCCCGGTCACCGATTTAGCCGATGTGGTCGAGAGTGAACAGTTCGCGGCACGTGAATTTTGGGACGAAGTCGGAGGGATTCGCCACCCGGGGCCATTTATTCAAGCAAGCGAGACGCCCCTTCGTCGTTTAGACGCAGCACCAACATTAGGAGAACACCAGTCAGAAATTGATTTGCCCAGGGAGCTGGCCTCTGAACTGCCAGAGCCCAGCAATACAGAAAGAACTAACAGACCGTTAGAAGGTCTAAAGGTCCTGGATTTCTCTTGGGTAGCGGCAGCACCCCTGACTACCAAAATTCTTGCTTATTGGGGAGCTGAAGTTGTTCGGCTCGAATCAGTGACGAGACCATGTCTCCTCCGAGGAGCGTTGGGTCATCGCGACGATGTCCCCGACCAGGAAAACGCGATCGGTTGGCATGCTGTCAATGCCAACAAATTGAGTCTGGCTATCAACTTGTCAAAGCCTGAAGCCAAAGAAGTGGTGTTAGACCTCGCAAGATGGGCGGACGTAGCAGTTGAGTCGTTTACTCCAGGCACGTTGGAGTCCATGGGCTTCGGTTACGAGGCTCTTAAAGAGATCAACCCAGGAATCATTGTTCTATCAAGTTGTGTTTTTGGTCAAAGTGGACCGATGAAGAATTTCGCTGGTTTTGGGAACCTGGCCGCAGCTGTAGCTGGGTTCTACGACATCACCGGATGGCCTGACCGAGGAGCGGCAGGACCATATATGGCCTACACCGATTACACCTCGCCACGTTTCACCACGGCAGCGCTTTTGGCAGCCCTGGATTATCGACGCCGCACCGGGAAAGGACAATATTTGGATTTCTCTCAAGCGGAAGCAGCGACTCACTACCTCACACCAGGAATTGTTGAATATCAAACGACGGGCCAGATGCCGACGCGTGCAGGTAACGCTGATGCTGAGATGGTTCCTCATGCGGTGTACCCCTGCGCGGGTGAAGACCAGTGGTGCGCAATTGTTTGCGAGAATGATGACCAGTGGAAGTCTCTATGCGTTGAAATGAGACGTGACGATCTTGCTGACCTGAACTTGCAACAGCGGTCGCAACAGGCGGAAATAATTGACGAAACAATCGCAGCGTGGACCCAAGGTCAAAGTCCCGGGGGACTGCAAATTCGTCTCCAACGCCACGGCATCACGGCTCATATGGTCCAGGACACAGGCGATTGCATGAACGATCCACAGCTAGTTCACCGTGACCATTTCCCATGGGTTCCACATCCCGAAGCTCGTCAAGTGATGATCGACGGCATCCCTCACCATTTATCACGATCCCAAGGTGGCTTTGATTGGGCCGGCCCCACCTACGGTCAACACGCGATGGAGATTCTGGAAGGAATACTCGGATATGACGGAGAACGGATCGCAGAGTTAGCGGTGGCAGAAGTTCTGGAGTGAGGTGAGCGCGGATTGTCTGGAATGCCTACGATTCCAGATGTGACAAAACCCTCAAGGGACTATTACGAAAGAACCACCCCAAGCCCCTATCCACTTGAAAGGTCAGGGGTTGACCAGTGTTTCGGTTGCTCAACTTCAAATGATGAAGGCCTCCGGCTGAGCTTTTTCAGATACGACGATGGCACCATTGAGACCCGACACCTAACTGAGCAACATCATTGTGGGTTTGACACAGTCATCCACGGCGGAATTCAAGCGGCGATTCTGGATGAGGTGATGGGCGTAGCGGCTCAAAGTACGTTGACTCATGAAGCACCTGATTTAGCCTGCGCGACAGCAGAAATGCACCTCAACTATTTGAGACCGGCGTTCCTAGCCGAAGAAGTGATTGCCCGAGCTTGGGTCGCACAAATCGAAGGACGTGACATCTTCGTAGAAGGTGTTTTGCTTTCATCTGAAATGGTGGAAGTTACAACCGCAACCTCGCGTTGGCGTCAAATGCGATACGAACCGATCTGAATTAGCTGTCGGCGTCGGCAACGGTGAACACTCCGGCTTCAGATGCAAGGTGGGTCATTGCAACGTCATGAGGTTCTGTCGGTAATTCGTCGAATATGAATCGTGCCGGGGTGACTCCAATTCTGAGGCAGTCGTTGGGAAGCCGAGAAAGAAGTTCGTCATAGTAACCGGCTCCGTGGCCTAGCCGGTTACCGTGTTTGTCGAAAGCTAGGGCGGGTATGAGAGCTACGGAAACTGAGTTCAGTGAAACCGTCTCTGTAGCCTCGACAGGCTGCATAAAGCCAAATCGGTGTAGTTCCATGTTCCCCGTAGCTGCATGAACTGTTAATGGGCCAGTCTTCGGTGTTCGAGTGGTAACGAACCGTGCCCATCCAAGTTGATCAGCCAAACTGTCCAACTGAAGCTCAGCAGACATTGCTCGGTAGAACAGAAATGACCCAGCCATGTGGTCCAAAAAGGTCACTAAATGAGCGACCACAGTCATCTCCGTAGACGGGTCAATTTGTGTTTTGAGTGAACGCAGTTCCTTTCGCCACGCCTCCTTGGCGGATATGGGGTCAGAATCAACCGCCACTTACATTTGCCTCCGCGTTAGAGGCAAGCGCCACATCTTCGTCAGGGTCGGCCAACCAATTTTCAGGCAGTGCAACCCTGCGTGGACCACCAGTGTGACTCCGTTTCACTCGCACTCCCTCAGGCGGCAGTACGGCGTGTTGGTCGAATTCTTCAGTAACGGCCACTAACTCGGCAAGGCTGCTTACAGCGTGAAGACGTCTTCGAAGCTCTTTACCAACTGGCCAACCTGCAACGTACCAACCAGCGTGTTTGCGGAATCGGCGCACGATTACGCTTTCATCTTCATCGTAAAATTGCAGTAGCCGATTGACATGGTCGAGCATGACTTCGGCAACTAATCCGAGCTTCGGTTGAGTTAATCGGGGCTCTTCGCCGCGTAGTACCGAAACTAAGTCAGCAAAGAGCCAGGGTCGACCTAAACAACCCCGACCGACCTCAACCCCTGCTGCCCCAGTGTGGCGAATCATTCGCAACGCGTCCCACGGCTCCCAAATGTCTCCATTGCCGAACACCGGAATATCGATGTGTTGGACCAATTCGGTGATGGCATCCCAATCTGCATGACCGGAATAAAGATCATTAGCAGTGCGGGCATGCAACGTAACTGCAACGCAACCTGATTCCTGAGCTATCCGTCCGCTGTCTAGAAATGTCAAATTCTCTTCGTCGATGCCTTTACGAAATTTAATGGTCACTGGCGTTTCATTTGCGGCTTCCACAGCAGCGCTGACTATCGAGGTGAGGAGTCGACGCTTCACCGGGATAGCTGCTCCGCCGCCATTGCGAGTGACCTTCGGAGCCGGACATCCGAAATTCATGTCGATGTGGTCGACGTCTAGGCGGTCCTTTAGCATTTGGACAGCCAAAGACACATATTTTGGATCCGTCCCATAGAGCTGAATTGAACGGGTCACCTCATTTGCACCGAATTCGGCAAGCTTCCATGTCAACAAATTTTCTTCTACAAGTGCTCTGGCTGTAATCATCTGATTGACGTATAGAGCTGCGCCCCAACCCGAACATAACGAGCGGAAAGGCCAGTCTGTTACGCCTGCCATCGGCGCTAAAACAACAGGAGTTTCAAGATGAATTGGCCCCAGTTTCACTGGTGGCACTTCTCCATCTTGAAATGGTTCTAGGTTCTCGTTTAAAGCACTCTTGTATGAGTTCACGATGACCTGTTCCGGTCCACGGACATCGGATCGATGCCGGCTTGGTACAAGAGACTTGCAGTTTCGACGAGAGGTAAGCCGACGACGTTTGAATGGCTACCTTTAATAGCTTTAACCAGCGAACCTCCTGCGCCCTGAAGCGCGTACGCTCCTGCTTTGTCGAGCGACTCGCCTGAAGCTAGGTACCAATCAATAAGGCGTTGATTCAAGGAAATAAACTCCACGTCAGTATGAACCACCGTAACCATTAGTTGTTCGCCAGACCGGACTGCGACACCAGTCATGACTTGGTGTACCTTGCCAGACAATTTTCGGAGCATTGTTCCCGCATTTTCTAAATTGACGGGCTTGCCGTAAATGGCGCCCTCTAACACGACGCAGGTATCGGCTCCGAGAATCACGGACCCGTCAACTGCCGATGCCTTCTCCGAGGAAACCCTCCGAACATATTTTTCTGGATCTTCGCCGCTCTTTTGCGATTCATCAATTTCAGGAGAGCGAATCGTGAAGTCGACACCGAGAAGAGATAACAGTTCCTTTCGGCGCGGTGAGCCAGATGCGAGAACAAGCTGCTTATCCATGTAACCATTTTGTCTAAATAGGAAATGAGCAAAAGCTATTGCTACAACAAATACTTTCAGTGGCAAGAAATTTACCCGGCATTTCAAGAACTGCTGCTCTTCAGATTGGTTACTGTCTCGTCGGTGGAATTTAACCTGGCTCGGGCGATAGCAGCAGTTGCGGAAACACACCCCCAGCGAACAGCACTTATCCACCGTGGAACAGAAGTTTCGTTTCCCGAGTTCGTTGATCGTTACCGCAGATTGGGAAGCGCGCTAGACACAGCGGGCATATCGTGTCGGAGGGAACGCTCTGAACTAGCAGGTCACGAAAGCGGCCAAGATCACATCGCCCTATACCTGAATAACGAAATTGAATATCTCGAAGGAATGTTGGGCGGCTGGGCCGCACGAGCAGCCACATTCAACGTAAACCACAGGTATATAGCCGACGAACTTTGCTATCTCTTGACCGATTCAAACGCGAAGGCAGTCATTGTCAACTCTGCGTACGCGCCCAACCTTGCTGATGTCTTACCTCAATTGCCCAACATAGAACTCATAGTGCAGGTGCCTGATGAATCAGATAATGAGTTGCTCAAGGGAGCAATTTTTTACAACGATTTTCTCCAAAATCAGGAGCCGAGAAACCTAGATGACTGTTCCCCAGATGATTTGTATGTCCTCTACACAGGAGGAACTACTGGGATGCCCAAGGGCGTACTTTGGCGTAACGCAGATTTTTTTGTGGGTGCATTGGGCGGACTAAACCGAAAAGAAAATCGTGAATATGATTCTTATGCCGAAATTGCCGAAGCAGCAGATAGGGGGACTCTGCGTTGGATGACCAGCGCACCGTTTATGCATGGCGCTGCTCAATGGATAGCGCTGCAGGCGTTGTCGATGGGTCATACGGTGGTTCTCCCTGACCTCACCGACCGGTATGACGCCGCAAGTGTTCTTAAGGCCTGCGAACGCGAAGATGTTGAATTCTTGCAAATAGTTGGGGATGCCTTCGCTCGACCTTTATTGGATGCATTGAAATCTGGGGAGACTGTTCCCACGTCGCTGCGTTCAATTATCAGTGGAGGAGCGGTTTTGAACTCTGCACTTAAAGAAGAGCTGAAAAAACAATTCAACGGAGTAACAATCCGAGACTCCATCGGTTCGAGTGAGACTGGCGTACAAGGCAGCAACGTGAGCACCAAAGAAGAAAAAGCGAGTACTGGTGATTTCGAACCAGCCTCAGGTAGCGCCGTCGTCAACTCACAAATGGATGCGGTAGTCGAAGCCAGCTCAGAGGAAATTGGTTGGTTC
>Ga0066850_10000502_pt1 | contig 21022 bp, 19 predicted proteins | sample ETNtaG_4_FD_67282 | JGI IMG/M metagenome (GOLD analysis project Ga0066850, IMG submission 67282) | Marine microbial and viral communities from oxygen minimum zone, Eastern Pacific Ocean - ETNP201406SV67 | ecosystem: Environmental > Aquatic > Marine > Oceanic | place: Pacific Ocean: Eastern... | reverse complement strand
AACGGTTTGGGGAACTCCAACGGTTCTACAAACCAGTCCGGTTACTTACACAATCTGGGCCAACAACTCTGGCGGTTCTTCTTCAGCTACGATCAACATCAACATCAACGACCAATTGCCGACGCTTTCCTACTCACTAGGGAGGCTAACTCTCACGAATAATACAGCAAGTGGCTACTTGCCACTTGCTCCGACCTTGATCGGTTCAGGCACCATCACCTCCTGGGAAATTACCCCAGCCTTACCAACCGGTCTGACCTTCAGTACAAGCAATGCAACGGTTTGGGGAACTCCAACGGTTCTACAAACCAGTCCGGTTACTTACACAATCTGGGCCAACAACTCTGGCGGTTCGAGTTCAGCGACCATCAACATTACAATTGTCGATGAGGTCCCAACATTGTCGTATTCACCTGAGAACTTGGCGCTTACCAACAACATGGCAAGTGGCGACTTACCGCTTGCACCAACGCTGACAGGCTCTGGTGCGATCACATCATGGGCGATTAGCCCAGCCTTACCAAGTGGACTTTCCTTTGGCACAAGCAACGGTACCATTTGGGGGACTCCAACGGTGCTACAAACCAGTCCGGTTACTTACACAATCTGGGCAAATAATTCTGCTCACAGTCAATCGTTTGACGTCACTTTGACTGTCGTCAATGAAGAAGTATTTTCAGAAGATGAAGATGATGAATTCGATGATGATGGATTCGATTGGCTGTGGTGTTTCCTCTCTTTGGTCATCCTCATGATTCTGCTATCTCTTTCACTCAAATTTGGTAGGGACCTAACCCAAGAAGAAGAAGAAGAAGAAGAAGAAGAAGAAGAAGAAGAAGGAGAAAAGGATGCCACTGAGGCGTTGGTTGAAACAGAAAATAGGCTCTGAAGAGAGTCAAGCGAGGGTATGCCTGAACACCCCCATTTAGACGCAATGGAAACAGATGCTGCTGAAGCAGAGGGAAGAGCAGAAGAAAAATAGAGTGTAGGCGCAGAATCTACAATTGATTTAGCACAGGGTAGCGTCTACTTCGGACCACTGAAAGCCCATTCATTCACCACTTCTGAATCAAAGGGTGTTATGCACTAACCCTTTGCTTCTACGTTAAACAATCTGAACAGGGGTTCAAATCCTTGTGAGTTTGCCCTATGAGTCACTTTTGTTCTTGTACTAGAATCACCTTTTCTTTGTTTAATGAACCCGTTAATATTCCTAATAGCGCAAAATACCCCATCCCAATACCTATGATAATAATTCCACAACCAAAACAGCAAATCTTGTGTGCGCTAGGTATCTTTCCATCCGGGGTATCACCTAGTAGCAGCTCCCCCCATGGCATATATCGAAAATCGTCAAATGCATTATCAATCATAATTAATCCAACAATTATTACAGCAATTGAACTGAGAAGCAAAATAATGCCAATCTTCACTGCTGTATTCACCATATATTATTCGGAGATTCAATACTATTTCATGATTGACCCTGCAGTTTACGGGTTCGGACTCTTGCGAGTCTGAACCTCCGAATTAAAGGGCCCCCTCGCGCTCATTTCGAGTGAGTGGGTACCCATTCAATCGCTATCATGCATGGCCTTGGTTGCTGCATCAAGAATCCCCAGGAGGCGATGTGCCTCATCGTCAGTGGGCATTCCTCGAAGTATTACTCGACTCAGTGTGTCGGCCGTTGATTGCTTCTGGTCCTCACGCTTGGATGATGCATCTGCAATTTCTTGGGAACGGCGACGGATCTCTCGTTTGAGTTCGGGATTCAGAAGTCTCTCGGTGTGAACTGTCTTGGGTAGAGCTCTATGATTGCCAACATTTGCAAGTAATTTCTGGAACCACTCATAGCAGACGATTGCTACAGTGTGACTCAAATTGAGGATAGGATACCCCTCCCATGTCGGAATCGTGAGCAACAAATCACATGCTCTCAATTCGTCGTGAGTCAGTCCCATTCCTTCGGGACCGAAGACTATCGCAACCTTCCCTTCTACGTCTGCAAGACGTTCACCCAACTCGGCAGGTAGCAAGAAGTGGCGGAAGAGAACCTTGTCGCCCATCTCCCTCTTACCACTGGTCCCTATGACCAAATTGATATCCTCAAAACATGATTCCCATTCCTGATGAATTTGGCAATCATCAAGCACACCTTGAGCATGCTTTGCTCGGTTACGCGTCTCATCTGAGAAATCACCAGCATGGCGAATGATTCGTAATTCATTCAAACCAAAATTACGTAAACAACGTGCAACTGCTCCTATATTGCCTTCAAATTGCGGTTCTACCAAGACAATGACAAGTTCACAATTCCATTCCGGCAATGGAATGCTTGAATGATGACCCATCATTATGCCTCAAAGGAATTGACTACTTCTTCAGGCACTCGAACATATAGGAACATCATCCACCCCTCACCTCTCTCTTGATCGGGCATAGGGTATGAGAATCGTAAGATACCATTGGACTTGATATGATTCATGAAATCAATGAGCACTTGGCGCTGAGGGTGGTGTACGTGCCCAATCTCACCGGATTGATCGACCTCTAGGGCCGACATGATTGCACCTCAGTCCTCTCGGCGCTGCATGTAGCGGGTGACGTATCCAGCAATCCAGTTGCGCATACGTTTGTTGTCTACGTCTGTGTATTCTGCAACCAATGCCTTGTTGTGATCGAAATCATCGTTGAATTGGTCAGGGAATTCTTCGCACAATCGAATGGCTCGAATCTTAATGAATGATGGTCGAATATTACCCATGATTTTCACTCCTCTACCAATTTAACTTCGATTGGGAATCCCTCTTCTCGAGTGACGACCAAACGAATCTTGCGGGGTGGCTTTTGGATGCCACGTGCCCATATAGCGTGGTTGACTGCCTCGTCAATCCACAACTCTTCATCCTCTTGAACCTTCATATGCCGGGTAACGTGCTTTCGAATTTCCTTCATGGCACGTGCAGCCCGCTGTGTTCGTGGTACAGCCCATGCCGCCCGAAGTGGGACAACCATTTCTTTAGATTCAGCCATTAAAATTCCTCACTCAGCGTTGTAATTTACTGCGTCTCCAATGGTGACGCTTTGGGTGATTGGTAACTTTACGATTGGTACGCATCATGACCCAGACGGGGACACGGCGGTTTTGCTTAGTCACCTTGTTTAGGCGCTTTTTCTTTGCATAGGGCTTGTTACGTGACATTGTAATCCCTCAAATTCTGCGAATGGTTGTCTCCCGACGATTGTTCTCTGAAATACCCTGCAAGATGCGCTTGAGCATCTCGTCATTGACGGGTGTCTGAATCTGATTGCTCTGGTGAAGAGTGTACAAATGTTGTTTGACAGTTGTTGCAAGTTCATTGTGACCTAATTCAACACGTGCCAAGCGGTCCCGGGCTTCGGGTGTGAGGATAGTTCTCATAGCGGATGAGAGAATGTTCGATTCTTGTTCAGCAGCTGCTTCTTGTGCCTCTGCCTGAACTTGCTGCTCAGCCTGAGCCTCAATTTGCTGTTGGATTTCTGCCTGTCGAGCAGCGCGAATCTGAGACAATTCTTCATCATCATTGACAGACATAATTTCACCCACAGTCTCCTCTCCATTCAATATTTATCAAGACCTGGGTAGGCTTCCTCAGCAATAGGTCGGACTTCCGATGCAACCTTGTCGAGTAACTTTTGACCGTTTGGAGTAAGAATACGGCCCATGTTCACTGTGCCTGCTGCATTGCGACGCACTGTGACCAATCCAGCATCTTCGAGTTGTTGAAGAGATGAGCGAATAACATGGCGGCTACCGGCTGTAGCACGGTTTGGGGCCGAACCTCTGTTCTTTGGCCCACCGAAGGCCTGTGAAAGGTGATTGACTCCAATAGGTCCCATGCGGCCTACCTTTCGGAGAATAGCAGCACTGCGAAGGAACCACCAATTGCTTTGAACCGGCGGGCGTTCTTTGTGTGCACCAGTTTTGACATAATCGGCCCATTCAGGTTGCTTCACATCACCATATGATGGATCGGATTCCAAATGCCCAGCTAGAGCTGGTATCAGAAGGTCGGCTGGGATATCGTAAAACGTGGTCATGAGAGCCACCTAAGCAGGTCGCCGACCAACAACCCATATTTAACGCTGACCGACTGCCTACGGGGGTGTTTCTCTTCAACTGATACAGCCAAGGTTCAAACAGTGCTTTCCAGTGGGCGTTTTGATGAAGAAGGCGTTGGCCCAAAATCCGAATATGCTTCGGACGATGATTGGACTCGGGGTGACATTAATTGTCATCCTTTCATATGCAGTATATGGCGCCACCATTGACTCATCTTACTACCTCTACCATACGACAAATGATGAAATAAATCATGATTTAGAGAATCAAGGATTTATGAATGAAAATTCGACCCAAATATGGACATTTTCTACGAATCGATCTACAACATGGCTTAATGTCACAATCGCAGGGGTTGGGTTGGGCGACACCCTGTCGATTTCGGTTTCAGATGGTATATGGTACCATCACGAAATGTTGGGTAGTGATGATGCCGAACGATTCAGTTGTAGACAAAATAATCACGATGAATTTGAAGAATACAATGTTTGTACAGCAGCTCAGGAACACGCAGTCACAGCAGTTCAAGATGGGAATGTCACTATTCGTGGCATTGTTTCACCGCAACTCCCGATGGGCGGTTTAGGCAGCCTTTATGCCGATTCACAACATGAAGCTGAAGTCGCCTCAAATGACTTGATCTCAACCTATAATGGAACTAGGATTTGGACGATAACACTAGCGACGGATTCAGAAATTCATCCTGATGAATTTAGTCCACATGTCACATCAACATCACATGAATTGCAAACTGTCGAACCATTCGAAGTTGACCCGTTCACTGAGGTTTTGTGGTCTATTTCGGCCCTCATTGGGTGTTTCGGAATGGCATTATTCATCCCCCTTGTTGTATATTTCTCTGCTCGTGCCAAAGAACGACGCGAAGAGAGGATTCGAAATGAAGCACTCGCATCCACAACTGATTAATTATGAGGCGGTCTTTAGACCGGTACGTTGATGAATTCGTCTGAAAGTTGACATTTGAGGCGCATGCTTTCCCCATCCAATCGACCCGCCGCTCGGCTTGCGATGATGTTGGTTTGTCTGATGCTTTTCTCAATTATTCCAACTACACAGGCAACCCAAGGTCGAGCGGGGCCCGATATCCTGCCCACTTCTGCTGCTGTGACATATGTAAGCAGCACCGACCACACCAATCATGCCGCCCTTTCATCGCAAGACCCTTCTTCCATCGGAATGAACAGGCCTGCTGATTTGTGGATCATTGATGGGATGTTGGGCTTACCTCAGCAAATCGAGATTACTGTGCAAAATCAAGGTGATTCAGCAGCAGGTTCATTCAATGTAGATATTGAAATTTTACACAACGAATATGCTGATTTCATACTACATTCCCATCGCGGTTCAGTTAACTCACTATCTGCAGGAGGCAGTACAACAGTCACAACCACATGGACACCTGATTACAGTGGGAACCATACCATTCGTGTAACTGCATTACTTTCAAATGACGCCAATACAAACAATGATGTCGGCACCCGAAGTTTAACGATTGGAAATATTTACGACCGTGCAGAAGTCACAGGATCATGGTCACTCGGCAACAATTGGTATATTTCAAGTGAGGCTTCATTGAGTGGTAGTAATTCATTTCATGTCGGCGGTTCAACTTCATCTTCCAACTACGGTACCAACTGGGATACATCACTCACCAGTGTAACAATGGATACCTCAGATGCACACCCGTCCCCAACACATGGATTCGGTGTCGGATTCTTTTACACTGGTGAAGCAGTCGATTCGGATGGATATGATATTGATGTATGGGATGGAAATAATTGGCAACGTATATCATCTACTGTAACGAGTAGTGTCGATACGGATTTTAGCAGCACTAGTGGTAGTAGTTGGCTGATTAATGTCAATTCAGTCAATGGCAACACCGTCCCTTGGTGGAGCATCCCCGCTTCTGCTATGAATTCACAGTTCAAATATCGTATCAACTTCCATACCAATTCTGCAGGCAACTCAATTGGATATTGGTTCGAAGATATTGTCATGTTTTATGATCAGAAAGCACGCCCAGATGAATATGCAATTTCAGCAAGTTCTGGCACCAGTGGTCATGCTCAGGCTGGCCAATGGGCTGAAACCACAGTTAGTTTCACGAATTCGGGTAATCTTTCAGATTCTGTTGCCCTCAGTGTCACGAATTTACCATCTGGCTGGAATCATCGATTCCAACATTTAACAGGTTCACAAATTCAAGATGGTGTGCGAATCGAATTGGACAAGGGTGAATCCCGTACAGTCAAATTGCTCGTACAACCTTCTGAAGGTTCGTCAATGGGAACATCAAATGTAAATGTTCACGCCCAGAGTCTTGAACCTACAGTTTCTGCTACTACAAGCGCTTCCTTCATCGTAGATCCCGGCTACCAACCCGCATGGGTTGAACAGGACCCGGGTCACCCGTGTGCCCCAGGTAATGCGTGTGATTTCGAAATTACACTGCGAAATGATGGTGATGGACAAGATACGTTCTCTCTATCCTCCTCACCAATATTGAACCAAGACGGGTGGACGTTTGGACTAAAATGGGACCAACCTACCATAGTAACTGTACCTAAAGATGGTACTGAGATTGTCACTATCACAGCCAACCTACCACAGGATGCCCTTCCGGGTATGAGAGCGAATACTGAATTTACTGCAATCAGTCAGGCCGACCCCAATAAAGTCGCAAAAATGCGTGTCAATGTTACTGCATCTATGGTTTCAGATTCAGCAGTCGGTGTCGATAATGCTGAGGAACCAGCTGATGGTTGGTGGATCTTACCAGGAGACACAATCACTGTACCCTTCACCATTTGGAATAATGCAACCCAACAAGATAGTTTCACATTCTCCTTCGATTCCACGGGAGTTTTCGGTTGGACAATCGAATTGTTATCGCCCCCAAATCTGATTATCGCACCCGGAAGTAGTGCGTTCGTTCAAGTGAAATTTACCGCTCCCGAATCTGCGCAAGCCAATGACCCCGGCCCGATTGTCACCCCACATGTTATCTCAACTGAATCTGGAATGGTTGGGACTGAATCTGACTTCTCAGGAATACGTGTGGAACAATTACACGATGTTGTACTCACAATGAACACGCCTGAAATTGATATCCTCCCTGGACATGCACATGAAATCCCATTTGAGGTTGAAAATTTAGGCAATGGGGCTGAAAATATACTCTTTGACTTGCAAGGTTCATCTGGATGGAATTGGTGGGTGGAATTCAACAGTGCAGTAATATCAGGGCCGTTGAGTTTGTCAACAATTTATGATGGGAACAGTGCTGCACTTGGTTCATTGTGGATTGAGGCCCCAGGTAATGAGGAACCTGGTGTTGTCTTTGAATTGACATTCACAGCATCATCCGTCGAGGGGGATGATGCGACCCCTGAAGATTCTACATTTACATGGGATTACCGTACCATGATGACTGCCATCCCAGAAATATCGGATTTCGATGTCGACGATGAGGGGGTTTCCCTCTGGATTGGCCAAAGCACTTCATGGACAATTCTGCTGCAAAATTCAGGGAATACTTACGATAGTGGAATGAGAGTTAGAGTCACTTCGGACAAGAATTTGCAAGGGATGCTTGTCCGTGCAGTTACATCTCGTGGTACCGGACAACTCAATGGTTGGATTGATGTGCCATTGGTACCAGGTGGAGTCGAGGCTATCGAAATACAATTCGAGACGTTGAGTAATTTCCCGTTAGGTGAATCACTAACCCTAATTGTAGAGGTAGAAGGTGGGCAAATAACCAATGAAGATACGATTCAATCAATTTCTACTCAATTGTTGGTTAGTGTTGATAAAAAACGTAATGTGTTTGCAGAATGGAATCTTGACTCGACAATACGATATTTACCTGGTGAAATCACAACATTCGAAATCAATGTTACTTCTGATTCAACCATGGCAGTCACAGTAAACCTGAGTAGTTCAGTTCCTGAATCTGTCTTCTTGGATTGCCGACCACGTGCACAGAATGGAGATGTGGTTTTATTTATGCCACCATCCCATCCAAACCCCCCCCAAACGTCAACCATTGATTGTGATATTTCCCTAGAAGCTGATGTTAGGGATCGTACGGTCACATTCGAATTGATGGATGAAAATGGTGAATCAATTTGGGCATCAGGTCCAGTACATTTGAAAACAGTACAAATTGAAGAAACTGGTGGATTTGCGGGTTTTGGAAGTGTCACATTGGTGATAGTTGGAGTGTTGGGGGGAATTTTATTCATTTCATTCTTCATTTACATGGTCACCATGATTTCACGTAGACGTAGGGAATTGGATGAAATCGAAGAAATCGATGAGGATGATGAGTCGGTTGGATACGGTGCCTCTTCTAACACACCAATCGAAACCACCCCACAACCCACTGTCCAGACCACAGTACAAAGTGCACCAGGGCCGATGCCAGGTGCACCAGGACCTATGCCTACCGCAATCCCTGTTGTTGAAACAGTCGTACCTGTGGCTGATCCATCCCCAGCAGAATTCACTGACGACCAACTACGTGCATCTGGGTGGAGTGAGGAACAAATTCAGAACTTGCGTGGAGATCCAGTTATCCCAGTAACAGATGCTTTTGATGCCCTTGGCACTGTTACGCCCCAGGAGAATGAAAACCCCGCTGGTAGTTCCATGCCTGTTTTCAACTGCATTGTTACTGGCAATGTTCTGACAACGAATGACTCATGGTGGCAATGTACAAGTTGCGGAGGATTCGCTGCTGCTGCTGCTATTGCACCCCACACACATTGTCCATCGTGTTACGTTGCGCGTTAATCATTCCCACTCAAGATCTAATTTTTCATCTGGGTCTGGCAACTCGCCACTGGGGTCAAATCCTGGACCCCGTTCCCATTTCCCATCATACGGCTCCATTGTCAAACCGATGAGTCCCAATTGGTTCAATTTGGTTAGTGCTGCTGTAGTCCGTTCTTTTACGGGAGAGATTCTCTCATTGAAAGTGGAATCCATTAATTCGCATATTTCTTCAAATGTCCGACTACCGTCACACAATTCCCATAGTAGACTGTTCATGTCATCTAATGGTCGCCTCAACTCATTGGGGGCCCGGAATATTTTTGCGATGAGTCCTTCGAATTTTCGGAATTTTTTAGGGTGTCTAATCACCACGAAACGACCCGTGACGTCTGGTAATTCAGGGTGAGGGCCAGCAGCCCCTCTCCGCCCCCACCAAACAGGCAGGCGGACGGGGTAGGCACCACTCAGTTCACTCATTCTAAACCCTCAGATGTCCATTGATAACGTCCAACCTAGTAGAGATATCATACAGGCAATTCCAGTAAACGCACAAAGACGCATCAACTCATCTCTATCCGAAAAATTTCGAAGATACCATGTCGAAACGCCAAGTGCTGAACAGGCTGCCATGAGCAACCACCACCCGTCAGGCATGTCACGCGCAATGACTCCCCCCTCATTGGGATGTCGCTCAAAATAGCCTTTGTATAATGATTTGAGTGCAGTCCTTTATCGTTGGAATGCGGCCCCAACGTATCGTGTTCGGTAAAATTGATCTGATGTTGGTCCGATTTTCCCGAACATTTGGGACTGGAATTAAATCTCCACTTTACCAACATGGATTACTATTATTTTCATTTGGAGTGATACATGCGGCCGCCTTCTTCCTTAGTTCAATTTTGGCTTGGTTTATGCTTTGGCTTGGGTTCCTGGGCGTCTTAGGTGTGGGGCGTGCTTGGGTAGGCAATGAGAAATTGCGTACTCGAATTGCACGAAAATTATCTGATGTTGATCCTGATGGATTGCCCGACTTGAGAATTAGTGCATTTTTTTCATCGTTCCAATTGTTCATCATCATCCCCTTATTGATGAAATCAAGTCACGAAATATTTGATTTATACAAAGTCCCACAGGATGATACTCTTGCAGATTGGTTGTTACTCGGAGTTGATTTATTGTTCCGATCAATCCTTGATTGGTCTGAAATATATGGTGTGAACATGAGTTCAATCAAACTGGATTCAATGGGAGGGAGACATCTTGTGATGGCCTTTTTGTTAACCATTGATTTCATCCTCATACAAGGTATCGTACGAATATTCGAAATTCGCCGTACAATATCAGAAGGGGTTTCTGCTGCTGTACGAGATCCCGAAATGGCTTACAGACTTGGTAGCAGAGCTGTTCCAAGTTTGCTACAAATGCTCGATGACGATTCTGTAGTTGGAGAAGAATGTAAGCATGTTATTGAGGCATTGGCCGTCCTACGTGAACGCCGGGCATGTAACTCGATTATTACTCGATTTCAAGATGAAGAGGTACAAACTACAGCAGTCGCTGCAATGGTTACAATTGGCCACATCCCTCCATTGATAACGGCCCTAACTGACACCAATTCTCAAACTCGAATTGGAGCCATTACTGCTATACGAAGAATAGGAGATAGTGGTGCAATTCCTTCTCTCGAAACTGCGATGGTAATTGCTGGACCAGACGAGCGGGAAAAAATTGTCAGGGCTTATGCAGCGATTGGGAGCGAAGCCCACCCCCATTTGATTAATGCACTTTCAGACGATTCAAAAAGTGTGCAATTATCTGCTCTACAAGGTTTAGCGCTCGATACGAGTGAGATTCTAATGTTGAAATTAATCGACATGGCAATTAACCCTGACCCTGATGTAAGACTTGCTGCAATTGATGCGATGCAGCGATTTTCTGATGGACGTGTCGTCGCCCCACTGGCAGTAGCATTGGATGATGAAGACGAACGAATTTCTCGACAAGCGAGGCGAAGTTTAGATCATTTGGAATCTGTTGTTGCTCGCAAAGGAACTGGGTCAGACCAATGATTCATTCGATTCAATGTGATTGTTACATTGACTGCCTGGCCCTCAGTCCACCAATCTACAGCAATGAATGTCGGTCTACTTCCCCTAATCTCCCAACACTCAATGGAGCGATTAAGTAAGAAATCATATGCATTTACAATTGGTGCACGTGTATAGTCTGAAAGCCCGTTATTTTCAAATGAAAGCCAATTATTCATATGCCATATTGGTTGACTCGAATCACCAAGCAACAAATCGCAATTCATTTCTTCAAGGTTATTTTCACCGTAGTTTGTAATCCATCCATGTTCCTCATAATTATGTAGATACGGATATAGTTCATCATGTGAGCCTTGTATAAATATCACAAGGTTTCGATTATTATCGAGCATTTCCCTCAATGTTGGCCATGAATCACCAACAACTTGGACATGTGTTTTTTCTAGTAAGCCACTTTCATTGAGAATATATTCAATATGTGTGTAGGGAACATGTAATTCAAGCAGAAATGTGACAACATCATTGGTAGATTCGTTCATTTTATTGTTGAGAGTCGAAAGGAAATCTACCGCATTCTGACTACCGTGGGTACAGGGGTGTACTCCAAGATCATAAGTTCCATGGCAAAATGAAGTATTTACTAAATCATTAGAAAATTTTGAATGGTGAACATCCAACATAAATGCCCGAAAACCTGCATCCCATTGATGACTGATATTTTGTCGATGATTATTTGCTAGGAAATTATACCCCTCATCAATTGTTGCGTGTGAATTATGTGTCTCTGGAAAGGTCACGTCAACATATGATTTATCGCAATTTTCTACTGAACCGTTACATGGAATTGAGTGGTTATGATTTCCATCCTCAAACTTTTCCATGCCTGGAATAAGTGCAACTAGTAATAATGTTAGAATCAATGCGATTACTTTAGAATTCATTTCTGAAGCCAATGAATCACCCCGAAATCAGGAGCGGGCGAGGTTGTCAATCATAGCATCAATTGTATCCGGATTGGCTTCTTTATCACGACCCGATAAACAAGCACGACCTATTACATCAGCACCGATGAATGAAAATTGTTGACGCATTGCCATGATTACATGGGTGCCACCCCCGCCACTATGGGTTGCAAGGCCGACTGGTTTCCCAGTACACATTGTTCTGAAATTTTGCCAATCCATGGACATCCAGGCTATGGCATTATTCAGAGTCGGTGGCATGACGCCATTATACTCAGGAGCAACCACGACCCATGCGTCAGCCTGGATCATTGATGATATTAAGTTGGAAATATCAGGAACTTGGTCGGAATCTTTTGAGCGAGCCATGGTAAACATGGGTAAGTCCATCTCAGCCAAATCAACAACCTCAGCTGTATGCCCCTTGGCCGTTGCGTTAGAGGCAAACATTTCGGCCAATTCGTGATTGGTTCCAGAAGTTGCTGTAATCATCAAGAAGGTCGCCATAACCCCGCGAGAAGCAATTGATTCTTGAACTTGTGCGACCACTTTCGACCCTTCCAATCACAACCGTAGACAGCGAATGCTTATGCGTAGAACGCGGGCGTCAGAATATGGGTCACAACCATGCCTCAGCACGGTCACGTAATTTGTCCACACTGTGATGCGGATTTACAAGGGGCTGAGGCAACCTGCCCATCTTGCTCAGGTCCACTGTTCGGAATCGCTCCAAAACAAACTAATGAGGTGCCTGTTGAGGCTGTATCTGGCACAACTACAATTGACAATGTTGCTGTTCCAACATACACTCCACCGGCAACATCTGAATTAGGTGAACCAATTTCGCAAGAATCCAATATAGTAGCCGATGCCAATGAAGATTTGACCACTGAAGATTATGTTCAGCGTGGAGAAATGCTCGGAATTGAAGGTCGGCATGCAGAAGCGTTGAGGATGTTCAATCAAGCAATTTCAATGGACCCTACCAACCACATGGCATGGTTCAACCGTGGTGTGATGAGTGAAACGACTGGGGATGTTCAAGATGCCATTAAAGCATTCCAAATTGCCCTTGATAACAATCCAGGCCATGGAGCTGCAAGTGCTAATTTGGCAGTCTTATTACAACGATTAGGGCACCCAGATGATTCTGTACAACATGCTCAAAATGGATTAATCGCATTCCCTGGCCATCCTGCCCTTCTTGATATCGTCAATTCTGCCGGGGCTGCTGTTCCTGTAACTCCAATATCAATTGATGAACCAGAAGATGAAGTACAGGAACAATCAGAGAATCAAGAAGAAATTGTGGTTGAGGATGAACCATGGGCTGAACCGTTGGGTTCTGTAAAGGCCCTAGACCCACACCCTGTATCTACGGTGCCAGAGCCAGAGCCAGACAACCCATCAAATGGATTGGTCGACTTAGATTCCCTTGCAGAATCTGCCACAGCAATGATTCGTTCTGGTGACTCGGCTAGTGCACTTGAATCCCTTCGCCCACACCTTCCAGAATCAGCTGCGGAACACGCCCCATGTTGGCGGGCAGCCGCAGGTGCAATGGCTCGCCTAGATCTAATTGATGCTGCCATAAATGCATTCGAATATGCCCTTGATTTAGACCCCAATGATGCATCTTCATGTTTCAACCTTGGTGCATTGAAGCGTCGAAATGGTGATTTGGCTGCAGCACTAGATTGCTTCCAAAAAACTGTTGCATTAGACCAAAATCACACCAAGGCCGCCAATGCTCTAGCTCAGGCGGGAATCGAATTGGGCGACATTGAATCTGCCATTTCAGGCTACAGATGTTTACTTGCAATTGACCCAGGACACCCTAGTGGAGTGGAATTTGCGGAATTACTAATCAACATTGCAGAAGGAGAAGGGAGAATTATCGAACTTGATTCGACATTGCCTCGCACTCTACCTGCTGGACCAGAAATGGCTCTTGAAGCACTACAGCACCTGCCCGAAAATGAATTGATTTTGCGTGCCCGTGCCACAAGTATTGCAGGCCATCATGCAGAATCAGTTACACTATGGAAAGGATTGTTGGAATTGAACAAGGACGATCCTGATTTATGGCTCGGACTTGCTCGTTCACTGAGTGCCGCAGGTAGTGAGGATAAAGCAATATCATGCAGGGATAAGGCTCGATCATTGGGGGCCGAAATTGATGAACCAGTAATCGAAACTACACAGGAACCTCAACCTGATTTAGACACTGATGTTGTTGAAACTGAGGCTGTCGAAATTACAGCCCATGAAACAGATGATGACGAAGACCCATGGGCCGCCTTACAGGAGAATGTTGTTGAAATTGAAGTAGAATCAGCACCACAAATTTCTACTGAGGAAATAATTGCACACGAGGCTGCTCTTGATACAATTGAGGAACCTGAAGTAGTCACCCATGAACCTGTAAGTGTAGAGGTTGATTTGGCCGCTGCAGCCCTAGAAGCACAAGCAGGAATCATGTCAACTCATGAGGTTCAAGCTGATTCATCTAGTGTGTCCAATCAGGACATTGAATGGTATAACAAGGGAATTGAATTGCTCAACAAGGACAGGTATAAAGAAGCGTTATCTTGCTTTGACCGTGCACTTCCTTCGTTCAAGAATGATAAGGCAATGGCGATTAAAATACTCAATGGACGCGGAAATTGTTTCTACTACCTCAATGAATACAAAGAAGCAATTGAGAATTATTTCAATGCCTTCGGAATCGACAAAGGTTTGACCAAGGGCAGTGCTCTGTACAATATGGGAACAGCCTATGCAGAATTAGAATCATTTGATAATGCCATACACTGTTTCAACCAATCATTTGGCAATGACGTAGGTGAACCGCTTAGTGGTGAACACAAGAAGAGGGCGAAGGAACAAATTCGTCGCTGCAAGTTGTTACTAAAAGAGCAGAAGAAAAATGCATGATGTATGAAATCAACCCTATCCTTGTTTTTTGAAACAATAGATGGGTTTATTCGCCAAGACTTCTATGGAGTTTCATGGCAAATGAAGCTGGTAGTGATGTCATCGGTCGACTCGGTGGCAAAGATTTGAACAAAGATGGTCGAATAATCAACTTGGTTGTCGTGGGTTCAAGTCGATTCTACGACTACTCAATTGTAGAAGAAGCAATGGATAAATGGGCATTGGACGAGGCACATCCCGATTTGGTAATCACAGGTGGGGCAAGTGGGGTTGATTATCTCGCAGAACGGTGGTCTGATAACAACAACATACCTTTCGCTGTATTTTCTGAAGAATGGAATGCACCCCGACCAGGATTGGAAGATGGGGGTAGATCTGCTGCACCAACTTCACTTACCAATCAACTTCTAGAGGTTGCCACACATATCCTAGCCTTTCCATCATCGACCAGTAAATGGACTACAGTCGTGATTGCAATGGCGGAAGCAATTGGAGTTCCAGTCACAATCGTACCAATCGAATAGTGTAAACCGACAGTGCCATGAATCTCACCATGCACGCATAGTCATGGAGGAGCGTGTTGCGGCTCAGCGAATCACTCGTGGTCAAACTAAACCACTTGAGGATTCTGTTGCTATTGAAGAACCCTTAGAGATTCAGATTAACGGCCAACCATGGGCAACCACAATGCGCACCCCTGGCCATGATTCTGAATTGGCTTTAGGATTACTTTACTCAGAGGGATTAATTGTTGACTATAATGATGTAACAGACATACAAATTGATGATAATATCGTACTAATCCAAGGAGATATTTCTACTGAAGGACACACACGGGGATTTGTTCGTTCAAGTTCGTGTGGCGTATGTGGCCGTGCATCACTTGATGCGATACTGGCCCGCCAACCGCCTGCAATCTCACCGAATGAATTCAGGATAACTACTGACATTGTCGATTCATTGGTCATGGAATTACGCGCTAAACAGTCTGTATTCGATTCCACAGGAGGGGTACATGCAGTTGCTCTATTCAATTCAAAAGGTCAGATATCAGATATTGCCGAGGATGTTGGCCGCCATAATGCAATGGACAAAATTGTTGGTCGTTCAATAACCCAACTACCACTCTCAAATAGGGGGGTTTTGCTGAGTGGCCGAGTTTCATTTGAAATGGTACAAAAAGCAGTAATGGCAGGATGTCCATTTGTTGCTGCAATTGGGGCACCCACTACATTGGCTGTTGATTTGGCTCGCCAACACGGTTTGACACTGGTTGGATTCTTACGGGAAGGAAGATTCAATGTTTATTGTGGAGCAAATAGAATCTGTCCCGAATAAGCATGTTCCGTTAGAATAAATGCAATGTATCATATGCAATAACCAGATAACAACATAAAATCAACATGCGATTTAACATCGCTTAATCTATTACATGTGGAGGAGTTACAATTTCAATCAAAATTCCATCATGGGACCCAACCAGACCAGGGCACGTCCTTCTTGATATCCTCAAAGAGGAATTTAGAACCAGAGGTGTACCTGGGTCGGAAAGAATTCGTGAAATTGCTGAATTGACTGGCACATCTGTTGCTAAGGTCCAAGGTGTAATCGGTTATTACTCCGAATTAAAACCTGTAGATTATACTGTCAGAGTATGTTTAGGTGAATCCTGTCGTGCACGAGGTGCAGACAAAGTCACTACCAACTTGTCAGAATCTGGAGAAACTGTCGGTTCATTACACTGCGCAGGATTGTGCGCTACTGGACCCGTAATCTTGTATGGGAGTGGAGATGATCTCCCTGTAAGTCGCGACGGGACTGGCATGAAATTTCACCTAAGTATGGATAGTGCAAGTCTAGCACTGGGTTCAGAAGAAATTGCTACAGAGTTACTTGACCAAATTCCTGAATCTGATGCATTGATCAGAACGGGTAGTAGGGGACTTTTCCATTTGGAACCAATGCTCGAAGTTGACTTTTTGGATGTAAGATACGCCTTTGGACCACTACAGGCCGAAGATATTCTATCAATCACCCAGAGTATTTCAGACGGCACCTATGAGCAACACTCTCTTTTCCTTGGCCCTATCGATTCTCTGCCTGATTTGACATCCCAAACACGTTTTGCAATGTCACGATTGGGAGTTATTGATCCACTTGACCTTGATTCAGCAAAGAAATCAGGTGCATATGTTGGCCTATCACGTGCACAATCTGAAGGTTCAGAGACTGTACTCTCCGAACTTGAACAAGCCGGACTTCGTGGACGTGGAGGGGCCGGATTCCCGACGCATTTCAAGTGGAGGTCGGCCATGCAACAGTCAGACTCAATCAAGCATATTGTAGCGAATGCTGACGAAGGGGATGCTGGGACATTTATCGATCGGATGCTCATGGAAGGTGACCCGCATGCACTGATTGAGGGTATGCTAATCTGTGCTGAAGTCATTGGTGGAACTCAAGGATGGGTTTACCTGAGGAGTGAATATCCCCAGGCAAAGCGAATCTTACAATCGGCTATCGATACTGCACGCGAAGATGGTTTACTCGGTGAGCATTTCGATATCGAAATCGCCTTAGGGGCGGGGTCATATGTCTGTGGAGAAGAAACCGCACTATTGGAAAGTCTAGAGGGGAAACGAGGTGAAGTTAGGGCTCGTCCACCCTACCCCACTGAATCGGGACTTTATGGACACCCCACGATAGTAAACAACGTACTCACTTTCGCGATGGCATCCGCAGCAATGCGTGAAGGTGGTTCGGTAATGGGCAATATGGGTACAACTTCTAGCAAGGGAACAGTAGTTGCCCAAATCACTGGAGATGTTCAACGTCCAACATGTGTCGAAGTGCCATTTGGCAATACTGTCGGGGAACTCTTTGAACGCTACTCAAACCTAGACGGAGTAAATGCAGTTCAGGTCGGAGGGCCCCTTGGATCTGTTTTCACTTCAGACGAAATGAAAAATATTGAATTATCATTTGAGGGGTTGACTTCTGCCGGCGGTATACTTGGGCATGGGGGGTTTGTCTGTTATGGGGACGGGTTTGACCCCCACGCTGAAGCAATCGGATGGATGCGCTTCTTCCGGGACGAGAGTTGTGGAAAGTGCGCACCATGTAGAATTGGAACACAAAGGGCACTTGAATTACTACAACGAATCGGCACTGATGCAGAATTACATGGGGACCGAGAACTACTTAGCGACCTTGATGATGTCATGACCTCTACTTCCTTATGTGCACTAGGCGGACTTGCGATGAATCCGGTTAGGTCAACAATGGAGCGATGGCCCGCCTCCTTTGGAGGTGGAATCAATGAATGATTCACACATCACCATTGATGGGAGAAAACTCCCCGTAACTTCTGGCCAGAGTATCATGCAAGTTGCAAGTGAGAATGGAATTGACATCCCTAGCCTCTGTCATTCCCCACAACTATCGTCAATTGGTTCGTGTCGCATCTGTGTTGTAGAAATCGAAGGGAGAAATGGGACTACGTCATCATGCACCACCCCTGCTGAAAATGGTATGATTGTATCAACATCTAATGATAGACTCAAATCCTTGAGGCGCGGAATTACTGAACTATATCTTAGTGAACAGCCCAAAGATTCGCTTACAATTGATATTGACAATGAATTGAATATCATTGCTAGAAATGCTGGATTAACAGAAGTGAGATATGACAATATTCCATCATGCGCTGATTTACCAATTGATGATTCAAATCCATTCTTTACATTCGACCCTTCAAAGTGTATCGTCTGCTCCAGGTGTATACGTGCCTGTGACGATATTCAAGCAACTCATGCCCTTTCCATCATTGGAAGAGGGTTCGACAGCAGAATTATTGCCGGTGCCGATGAATCATTTATGGCATCTGATTGTGTTTCTTGTGGTGCCTGTGTTAACGAATGTCCAGTAGATGCACTTGAGGGTGTTGTGGAAAAAGATGCTGGCACCCCTGAAAAATGGGTACGGACCACTTGCGCTTTCTGTGGTGTTGGTTGCCAGTTTGATGCAGGAATAAAAGATGATAAATTAGTCACAATGGTTCCTGCAGCCGATTCCCCTGTGAATCAAGGGCATTCCTGTGTCAAGGGTCGATTTGCCTCTGCTTACGTCCACCATGAAGATAGACTGAAGACACCAATGATTCGGGAATCCAATACTGATGAATTTCGGGAGGCAACATGGGATGAAGCATATTCATTCATTACAAAAAAATGGAAGGCAATCATTTCAGAATCAGGACCAGATTCAATCGGAGCAATTACGTCCTCCCGTTCAACCAATGAATTGAACTATCTTGGTTCTAAATTGATGAGAGCTGTCATCGGCACCAACAATGTCGACAATTGTGCGCGTGTATGTCACTCTGCTACCGTGAAGGGGATGATGACTGTCTTTGGCGCAGGTGCAGGCACCAACAGTCTTCAAGACATCGACCAAACAGATCTATTGCTTGTTTCCGGATGCAACCCCGTACACGGACACCCTGTGACTGGTTCGAGAATCCTGCGGGCTCGAAAACGTGGCATGCAAATGATTGTCGCTGACCCAAAACGTACTGAACTAGCCAAAATAGCTGACATACACCTACAATTGAGACCCGGCACCAATGTTGCACTCTATCAAGGACTAGCCCACATAATCCTACGTGATGGGTTGGAAGCAAATGACGATTGGATGTCATCTCGTACAGAGAACCTTGAACCCTTCAAAGCAATGGTTGAATTTATGTCACCAGAAATTTGTTCAGACATCACAACAATTCCTGAATCAACCCTTGAGGCTGCTGCTCACCTCTATGCATCGTCCACTGCAGCCATGTCAGTACATGGCCTTGGAATGACTGAACACAGTCATGGTTCTGAAGGTGTCATGGCACTTTCCAGTTTGGCATTACTGACTGGTAACGTAGGCCGACCAGGGACTGGAATTAATCCCCTCCGAGGTCAGAATAATGTCCAAGGATCCTGCGACATGGGGGCACTACCAAATGTTTACACAAATTATCAATCAGTATCTGACCCTGAAAATCGCGCGGCTGTGTCGAAAGTTTGGGGTGTTGACGTCCCGCCCGAACCGGGGATGACATACCCTGAAATGCTTCGAAATGTTGAGAATGGTCAAGTTCGTTCCCTCTATATGATTGGATCAGATATTGCCCATACAGACCCAGATAATTTTTCAGTAAAAAATGCGCTTTCTAATCTAGAATTGTTAATTGTCCAAGACATATTCCTATGTGAATCAGCTCAGTTTGCCCATGTTCTGTTACCTGCAGCCTCATTCCTTGAATCCAATGGCACCTATACCAATGGGGAACGGAGAATCCAACGTATTCGCCAGGCACTCAACCCCGTAGGAAACTCAAAGCAAGATTGGATAATTGTTGCTGAGTTAGCTGAAGCCATGGGCCATCCAATTGTATCCTCCTGGGATGTTTCTACTGTTTGGGATGAATTGGCCAGTTTGACACCAAATTTCAGAGGTATATCCTACTCGCGATTAGAACACCCTGAGGCATTGCAATGGCCCGCCCCAACATCTGAACATCCAGGGACTAGTGTAATGCACCAAGATGTGTTTTCACGAGGTTTAGGCAATTTCGCAGCTCCTGAATATGCAGAACCGAATGAACAAGTTTCCGACGAATACCCATTTATCCTAGTCACTGGAAGAAATTTATTCCACTACAATTCGGGGACACAAACCCGTAGAACCGGACTGGCGCAATTCCGGCACACAGATCTATTGGAAATACATCCTGATGATGCATCAGCTTTGGGAATCAATGATGGTGATGAAGTCTTACTCTCTAGTCCACGTAATGAGGTGAAAATTATCGTCCACATTACAGATTCATTACGCAAAGGAAATTTGTTTACAACTTTCCATTTCCCAGAAGTAGAAGTGAATAGTATACTAAGTGGGTCTGCTGACGAATATACCGATTGCCCAGAATACAAGGTCCAAGCTGTTTCTATTCGTCCGCTCTCTTGAAATCGACAATTGGAAAGGGTTGAAATCATACCGATATCAGGCAATGTCATGGAAGCCGAAGACTGTGGAAACACATTTGCCCTCCCAATGTCCAATGATGCCGAAGTTGTGGCCGTAACAATCGACGTTACTGATTCGGCGATGATAGCAATGGAGGG
>Ga0066850_10000500_pt1 | contig 21071 bp, 21 predicted proteins | sample ETNtaG_4_FD_67282 | JGI IMG/M metagenome (GOLD analysis project Ga0066850, IMG submission 67282) | Marine microbial and viral communities from oxygen minimum zone, Eastern Pacific Ocean - ETNP201406SV67 | ecosystem: Environmental > Aquatic > Marine > Oceanic | place: Pacific Ocean: Eastern... | reverse complement strand
ACAGTAAAGAATTTTATACTGCATCTTCAGAATTAAGAGATCAATATAAAAAAGATGAAGCTTCATCTTTTTTATATTGATCTCTTAATTCTGAAGATGCAGTATAAAATTCTTTACTGTATCCACTCTTATTATCTTCATCTAATTTTAAACATTCTGAAATAGTTGCTGTATTACCAAGTATCATAGGAGGCATCATCTTTGCTACTTTGTCTCCAGAAGAAAATGGTAAACCTAAAACTCTTGCTGAATCTCTGATTGCTTGTTTAGCTTTTATAGTTGCGAATGTAATAATATGAGCAACTTTGTCTTCGCCGTATTTATTTATTACGTAGTCTATTACGTCGGTCCTATATCTTTCATCAAAGTCCATATCTATATCTGGTAATTCTTTTCTACCTTTATTTAAAAAACGTTCAAATAGTAATCCGTACTTCAAAGGCTCTATTCCTGTAATACCAAGGCAGTAAGCAACTATAGATCCAGCAGCTGAACCTCTTCCTGCTCCAGTTCTTATTTTATTTTCTTTTGCATAATTCATAAGATCACCAACTATTAAAAAATATGATGCAAAACCCATTGAATTTATAACTTCTAATTCGTAATCTATCCTGTCCATAATTTCTTTTGTTATTTCTGGATAGACTCCTTTGGCACCTTCTAGTACTTTCTGATTTAAATATTCTTCTATTGAGTTGTTCTCATCAGGTACAGGAAAAGCAGGAAGATAGTATTTTGGAGAACTAAAACTATATTCAACCCGCTCAGCTATTTCTAATGTATTATCACATGCTTTCGGAAATTTCTTATCAGGAAATAATTTTCTCATTTCCTCTGAGGATTTAACATGATATCCAGACCCATCAAATTTAAACCTTGTATCATCATCCAAAGTTGCATTAGTTTGAACACAAAGTAACGCATCGTGAGCTGAATCATCGTTTTTATTTACGTAGTGAGAATCATTAGTAGCTACTAAAGGAGCTCCTATTTCTTCTGAAATTTTAAGTAGATCAGGTAAAATTACTTTCTGTTGTTCTATCCCATGGTTGTGTAGTTCAATATAAAAGTTTTCTTCGCCAAATATTGATTGATAAAATTTTGCTTTTTCTAGAGCCTTAGAATAACTCCTTTCTCCCTCTTTATTTCCTTCCTCAACAGAGGCATCAGGAGCTAAAAATTGAGCTATTTCTCCGCCAAGACATCCTGATAAAGCAATAATTCCTTCACTGTGTTCTTTTAGTAAGTCATAGTCAACTCTTGGTTTGTAGTAATACCCTTCTGTAAATGCTCTGCTTGCCATATTAACTAGATTCCAGTATCCAGTTGTATTTTCAGCCAATAGTGTTAAATGGTATCTCTTATTGTTTTCACGATCTGGCCTTTCAAATCTTGAATCATTTATTAGGTATGCCTCATATCCAATTATCGGAGTCAATTTCTTCTTAATTGCTGAGTGGTAAAATTCTAATGCACCATAAAGATTTCCATGATCTGTGATAGCTGCTGCAGGTTGACCATGCTCTATAACTTTATCAAGATAAGATTCAATTTTTGCAGCTCCATCTAGCATTGAATATTCGGTATGTGCGTGTAAATGTACAAATGAATTACTCATAGATTTATTGTAAATGTTTTTTAATAAATTTACACTTCCAGAACTTTATTAAAAAATTCTGGGGGTGAAGATTCGAAATTATAATTTTTATCAAATAATTTAAAATTTAACTTATATGAATGTAAACAAATTTGAGAAGAAGTCAGTAACTTATTTGTCTTTGCTCCATATAAAGTATCATTAACTACAGGGGTATTTAAATATTCCATTTGAACTCTAACTTGATGGTTCCGACCTGTAATTAAATTTAATGACACAAATGAATGTAGCTTCGTTGTTTTAATAACCTCATATTCTGAAATCGATAACCTTCCATTCTTAGCTACAGTTCTTTTAGATCTGTTTGATAAAGACCTCTTCAAAGGTAACTCTATTTTTCCGGTTTCAGATGATAAATGGCCCTCAATAATTGTTAAGTATTTCTTATTTATATGTCTATCTTTAAATTGTTGTTTTAAAGAAATAAATGTTTGTTTATCCAATGCACAAACTATTAAGCCAGAAGTAACTCTATCCAGTCTGTGTACTATCCCTTCTCTATTTGCCTCTCCCCACTCTTGTATTTTTGGATCAATTTTAATTAAATAATCTCTTAAGGTTTCTTCTTTAGATTTACTATTTGGGTGAGTTAATAAACCATTAGGTTTATTAAAAACTATAAAGTTTTTATTTTGAAATTTTATCTCAATATTATTTATTTTTTAACTCCGAAAGTATTAACAAACATATCCCAATGGTTATATATAAATCTGCAAAATTGAAACTAGGTATAAATAATAATTCTATAAAATCTGTAACTTTTCCGTCATTTAAAGTGATCAAGTTATAAGCTCTTTCCCCTAAATTTCCAATCGCTCCACCAAGAATCAAAATAAGGGAGTAAAATTCCATAGAGTTTTTTTCTACTTTATTAAATTGAGTAACTAACCATATTAAAACAATTAAAGAAAGAACAAATGTTAAGTTTGTTTTATCACTTAAAAGTCCAAAAGCAATACCTGTGTTATAAGTTAAATCAATAGTCAAAATTTTTTCAATAATTACAGTTTCTTGAATATTGTACAACCTTATAAAGTATTTAATATAGTTATCAAGAAGTGCTAGTAATAGAGAAATTACTAGCGGCTTATATAGCTTCTTAAGAGTCAATTAATGCTGCACAATCTTTACAGTTTGTTGAGTAGGGTAAAGCTTCTAATCTTGCAACAGGTATTGGATTTTGACAATTTTCACAATTCCCATACTTTTTCTTTTTAATTAAAACAAGTGCATGATCAATTTGATTTAATAAATGTTTTGTATTTTCATCCAAAGTTAGCTCTTTTTCTAACTCAAAAGCCATTGAACCACCATCTGCTGAAGTTGGGTCTGGGCTTCTCTCTGCTGAAGCCTCAGAAAGCCTGATTCTTTCTCTTTCTTCTTGGTGTCTTTCAAGAAGATCACGCAACTGTTTCTGCTCTTCTAAGAGTTTCTTTTTGAATCTATTAATTGTTGTTTCTGCTAATTTTCTACTCATTTTTTTCTTTATTTATTAATTAATGTATATTACTAAATTTCTAATTAAAACAAATTATTTAATTAAATAATTTAATTGTTAATTAAAACAGTGTTTTTCTTTATAAAGTATTTAAAATCTTAAAGATATGTTCAAAAGAGTTGAAAACAATATAAATTTAGCAAAAAATGAAGCTATAACTGCTAAGTTTTGGGATGAAATTAATGCATTTCATAAATCTGTTGAAAACAGAAAAAATGGCAAAATATTTAGATTTTATGATGGACCTCCGTTTCCAACTGGTAGTCCTCACTATGGAAATTTGTTAGCAGGTGTAATAAAAGATATTGTTCCAAGATATTGGACTATGAGAGGATTCTATGTAGAAAGAAGATTTGGTTGGGATGTTCACGGGTTACCTATAGAGATGGAAGTTCAAAAAGAATTGGGTCTTGAGGACCCACAACAAATTGATGAATACGGGATTGGAAAATTTAATGAAGCATGTAGATCTCAGGTACAAACAAACACTGAAAACTGGGAAAGAGTGACAAGAAAAATTGGTAGGTGGGTTGATTTTGAAAATGATTATAAAACCATGGATCTTGATTTTATGGAAAGTGTATGGTGGGTTTTTAAAGAACTTTGGGAAAATGACTTAATTTACAAAGATTACAAAGTATTGCCTTACTCATGGGCTGCAGCTACTCCTCTTTCTAACTTTGAAGCAAATATGGATTATAGAGATGTAGAGGACCCATCAATTTTCTTTACTTTAAAAGCTAGGTCGAATCATAATAAGATTGAAAAAGACGATGAATTCCTTGTTTGGACTACTACTCCATGGTGTATACCTGGAAATCTTGCAATTGCTGTTGGAAATAAAATAAAATACTCAAGGATCCTATTAAATATGAAACACTACTGGATAGCCACTGAGAGGCTAAGTGAGCTAAATGATCATGATTATGAAATAATCGATGAGTCAATAGGTTCTGACTTAGTTGGAGGTCAATATTTTCCGGCATATGATGAATTTGAAAATGAATATTTAAATGGAGCATTCAGAATAATCCATAGTGATGACACTAATACTGAATCTGGTTCAGGGTTAGTTTCTCAAGCGCCTGCTTATGGTGAAAGTGATTTTTATGCATTAAAAAATGGTGGTATAGATGTTATTGTTGATCCCGTAACACTTTCTGGAAAATTTGATTCAAGTGTAAAAGGTTTAGAGGATAAATATGTTAAAGATGCTGATAGAAAAATCATCAAACAATTAGACGAAAGAAAATTATTATTTAGCCAAACTACAGCAACCCATTCATATCCATTTTGTTGGAGAACTGGAGAGCCATTGATTTATAAAGCAATACCAACTTGGTTTGTAAGCGTAGAAAAAATTAGAGAAAGAATGGTTGAACTTAACAATGAAACTCATTGGGTACCTGGCTTCATAGGCGAAAAACGTTTTTCTAACTGGTTAGCTAATGCAAGAGATTGGGCAATAAGTAGAAATAGGTATTGGGGAAGCTGTATACCTGTATGGATAAATATAGATGATCCTGATGATTTAATATGTTTAGGATCAATAGAGGAACTTGAAACATTAAGTGGAGAAAATATTACCGACTTACACAAACATTTTCTTGATGATGTAGAGATACAAATAGATGGGAAAACGTATAAACGAACCCCTGAAGTTTTAGATTGCTGGTTTGAGTCAGGTTCAATGCCCTATGGTCAACAACATTACCCCTTCGAGAACGAAGAATTATTTATGGAGGGTTTCCCTGCAGATTTTATAGCAGAAGGTCTAGATCAAACAAGGGGTTGGTTTTATACTCTTACTGTTCTCTCAGTAGCTCTATTTGATTCTGTAGCATTCAAAAACTGTATCACTACAGGTATGATTCTTGCTGAAGATGGTAGAAAGATGAGTAAAAGCTTAAAGAACTATCCTGATCCTGAAGAGTTGTTAAACACTTATGGAGGAGATAGTTTAAGGGCATACTTAATAAATTCACCTGTAGTACGAGGTGAACCTTTAAAATTTTCAGAAGAAGGTGTAAAACTTGTAACAAGAAATGTAATTCTTCCTTTATGGAATAGTTATTCTTTTTTTTCAAACTATGCAAATGCCGATGAAATAACATTAGAAGAACTTGAATCAGCATCACCAGTAAACGATAGACCTTTGATGGATCAATGGATTATTTCTTCACTTCAGTCGCTAATTAAAACAGTTAACGAAAAGATGGAAAATTACTATCTTTATGAGGTAATACCACCACTTATGAATTTTATAGATGAATTAACAAATTGGTATGTCAGATCAAATAGAAAAAGGTTCTGGAAGGAGAAGGGTAAAGATGACACAGATAAAATAAACGCATTTAAGACCCTTCACGAAGTATTAATTGATTTTACTAAAACTATGGCGCCTGTATTACCATTTATATGCGAAGAAATATATCAAGGTTTAACAAATGATACGGATAACAGTATTCATTTTGAAAACTATCCAGAATCTAATGATGCATTAATAAACAAAAAATTAGAAAAAGAAATGGAATTAGCCAAAAATATAATAAAAGCCGTAAGAAATATAAGGTTAAATGTGGAGCTTCCTAATAAGCAACCTTTAAGTAATTTAAAAATAATTACTAAAGATTCTTTAAAAATAGACAAAATAAACAATGTAAAAGACATCATTCTTAGTGAATTGAATATTAAAGAATTGTCATTTGATAGTGATTTTGAAAATTGGGTAAATTATGATTGTAAACCTAATTACCCTACTTTAGGTCCTAAGCTTGGTAACGAGATAAATAAATTTGCACAGCACTTATCTAATTTAGAACAGAATGATATTGAAAATTTAATTCATAATAAATATATAGAATTTAACAGTAAAAAAATTGATATCAAAGATATAGATATAAGGTTAATAAAAAATAAAGAAAATATAAGTCAAGAAATAATTAATGATTTCTCTGTGTATCTTAATATTGAAGTAGATGAAGAATTAATAATGGAAAGAATCTCTAGAGAGCTTGTTTCTATAATTCAAAAACAAAGAAAAGATATGGGCTTTGATATAACTGATAGAATTTCACTTAATCTTTCAACACAAGATGTACTTGTAATCTCTTCGGTTGAAAAATTTAAAGATTATATTTTAAATGAAACTTTAACTACTGAATTTAAAACTACGAACAAAAAAGGCTCTAATAAACTTCTAGATTTTTTTGTAGATACAGAAATTAAACAAACTTAACAAATAAAATTCATAACCCTTGGGTATATAAAGTTAACACCCAAAATAAGAACTATAGGAGATAAGTCTAAACCTGCCATACCTATTCTTACAGTTGGTATTGTAGATCTTATCGGAGCTAAAATTCGATTATAAAATTGGTCTAAAATATTTTTAATTTGTCCAATTGGATGTTCCTGAGGCACTTGTACCCAAGACAAAATAATCCATAAAAATAAAGAGTAACTAAATAGTTTATAAGTTAAAGCAAGCAAACTACACATTTATTTTGTAAAGACCTAGTTCTTGTAGCCTCTCTCTTTCCTCTGATGGAAGTGAAGAATTAGAAGGTAGAATTAAAAAAACGCCATCTTTATTAATAGACCTTAATTTACCGTTACTAATAAAAGCCATACCAGTAACAAAATCTAATATTCTCCTTCTTTCTGTTTGGTCTTCTATGTCTCTAATGTCCATAGCTACTAGAAATCCTTCCTTTATAGCATCACCAAGACTGTGTATCTCAGAAAAATTTTTTAATACTTTAATTTCAACCTCATCCTTTGGTTCGTGAATTCTTAGATCCCCAGCATATTCCTCGTTAGCAAATCTATTCTCAGATGATGGCCTTACAGTTGTTATTGATTCGTCAACAAATTTGTCCACATTGCTTGGCTGTTTTAATCCAATTGAAATAAGAAATTTTTCTAACATTAACTAAAAATTTTACTACCTATACGAATTAGTGTAGCACCATAATCTAAAGCAATTTTATAATCATCAGACATGCCCATTGAAAGCTCTCCAATATAGTTTTTATAATTGTTCTTAATCTTTTGATTTATTTTTTGCATATTAGAAAATGCGATTTTAGAATCATTTTCTATACTTGGGATACACATTATTCCAACTGGAAAATAATTTAATTCTTCAAACATACTAAAAAATAACTCTACTTCTTCAACCTTTATACCGCTTTTATTTAGATCGTTATCTATATTTATTTGAACAAATATATTTTGATTTGAATAACTTTCATTTATCATCATTGCTTCTTTTTTTCTTGAAACAGTATGAATAGAAATACAATTATCCAAAATTTCTTTTATTTTTCTTGACTGTAAGGGAGCGATAAAATGAAACTTTGCATCTTCTAACATTTGTTTGTGGTCTAAAAGTTGTTGCAGTCTGTTTTCACCAAATTCTCTAAAACCTAAATCATAGACTTTTTTAATATCTTCTAATTTTTTATCTTTTATCACAGGAAGAAGTTGTGCGTTATACTTATTTACTAAACTTCTTATATTACTTAATGCTTCTAAATCCATACTGAACTCCATTGCCTACTATTGGTTTTATCTCTCCTGTATGAATTATATTTTTTATTTTCTATAGTGCATAACTCATTAACTTCTATATCGATTTTATTAGCATCGCAATACTCTTTTATTTCCTTACTAAGACTAAGATATATTTTATTTTCTTCTCTTAAGCAATGCTTACTAAATTTTGATTCTAAATCTTCTTTAACTTCATAACAACATTTTTGTGCATGAGGTCCAATAGATACTTTTAATTTGGATAAATTAAATTTTGAAATAGTTTTATAGAATATACTATTTTCTAATCCCTTCCAACCAATGTGTACTGCACCTATTTTCAATCCATCAGAAATCAAAACTGGCATACAGTCAGCTGTCTTAACGACTAACGCTAAGTTTTTCTTTTTTGTAATTAGTGCATCTGCTTTATATTTTCCAGGTTTGTCAACTTCTAGAAAAATATCACTATGTGATTGTTCCATGGAAGCTACTTGTATTCTCCGAGGGATATCTAAATCGAATGCGTCGTTAAATCGTCCGTTAGAAATTAATCTGGAATTAATCATCCTCTGATGAAATCAGGGAGACCATCACCTCCAGTAGAATCATCTATATCTGAAACTGTTTTTCTGTTTGGTCTAGGTCCAAATCCAGCTGCTACAACTGTTACTTCAACAGCATCACCTAAAGTATCATCGACAAGATGCCCGAATATAATCTCAGCATTATCATCAGCCCTTTCTGTAATAACTCTTGCAGCTTCATTAACTTCTTGTAATTTAAGATCTTCAGATCCTGCTATTGTTATAAGAACTCCCTCAGCCCCGTCCATATTTGCTTCAAGTAAAGGTGAGGATATTGCGGCCTGAGCGGCATTTGGAGCTCTTTGTTCTCCAGTAGATTTACCTATACCTAGCACAGCATTTCCAGCATCTTTTAGTATTGTTCTTACATCAGCAAAGTCAACATTTATGACTCCAGGGTTTGTTATCAATCCTGTTATCCCTTTAACACCATTTGCTAATATTTCATCTGATTTGAGATAAGCTTCACTAATCTTTATATCTTTATCACTTATTTGTAAAAGCCTATCGTTTGGTATAACTATCAAAGTATCAACAACATCTCTTAAAGCCTGAATTCCTTCCTCAGCCTGCACAGACCTTCTTCTTCCTTCGAATCCAAATGGCCTTGTAACAACACCTACTGTTAAAGCTCCTAATTCATGAGCTACATTAGCTAATATTGGAGATGCACCAGTACCAGTTCCTCCGCCTTCACCTGCAGCAATAAATACCATATCAGATCCCTTTAAGGCTTCTGCAATTAATTCTTCAGAGTCAACTGCTGCTTGTCTTCCAATCTCTGGATTAGCGCCAGCACCAAGTCCTCTTGTTGATTTTCTTCCTAAGTCTAATTTTAAATCAGCTTTTGATCCGAGTAAGCTTTGTGCGTCTGTATTGCAAGCAACAAAATCTACGCCTTTAATTCCTAATTTGATCATTCTGTTAACAGCATTAGTACCTCCACCACCAACACCTACAACTTTAATTACAGCAGAATAATTTCTTGGTCTCATATTCAAGTTCACACCCTTTTCTTTCTTTTTATTATTTTTTGTTGCCATTTATTAATCCTTATTTTCGTATAAGAATATCACTGAAAAGTTCTATAAACAATAATTTTTATTAATTTTATCTATATCTATAGTCTAGGTTTAGATTATTTGCAATTAGTTACTGCTCTTATTTCCTTGCCGTTTTCACTGTAAACTAGCCTTACTTCTCCGTCACAAGGCTCCTCAGATAAGTAATAACCTATTACAGCCGCTTTTCTTGCAAGGTCAGATGCAGAACCTAAATAGAATTTTGAATTGTAATGTTTGACGATCATTGTTTCTCCATCAAAACTACTTTCAATGTTAACTAAGTTAAGTGAGTATTTTTTTAGTGTCATTACCAAAGTAACCACCTCTTCAAAAAAACCTTCCTTAATTGGTCCATTGTTTATCTCCAAAGAGACGAGTCCTTCATTGCCTGTTGTATCACGAGTATATAAATTTTTATGAAGTATGAATGTCTTAGGAGGAGATTGCCTATTGTCCTGTACGTATGCCAATTTCTCTGAGATATATATTTCAACAACTAATTTATCTGGTAGCTCTTTTTTTACTGAGATTTTTTCTACTGAGGGGTTCTCTTCATAGAAACTTTCAAAATAATTGTCATCGATCAACCATATCGAAATCCCTCTCAAACTTTCTAATGAACTCATGTTTAATTCAAGATTCTCCTCATAATCAATTTTTGACACCCTATATAGGTTTGAAGTAATGTTAGAGAATACTATAACTAATGTAACTAGCAGTGTTGAAAATGCTAAAAAAGTTCTAAATGTTTGCCTTTCAATCTCTCCGTAGTTCATATTTAATCAAATTTACCTATAAATATTATCTCTTTATCTAATGAGACACCGTATTTGTTGTCTACAACCTCTTTTACATGGTTTACCAGCTTATATAGGGATGCAGACCTAGCACCTTTAGATGCTATAAAAAAGTTGGCATGTTTATTACTAACTTTTACACCATCAATACTGTATCCCTTAAGCCCGGACTTATCTATCAATTCACCCGCAGAGTAGTCTTCTGTATTTTTAAAAACACTACCTGCGTTATATATTGCTGCAGGTTGTGATTTTTTCCTGTAAGCAACGTTCTCTTTAAGCCTACTACTTATTAATTGAGGATCTCCTTTAGTAGCGGTTAAAGTAGCCGAGAGTATTATCATTCTGTCTAAATTATCAGAGGACCTATACTCAAAATTGAGATCTTCCTTTAGTAAAATTTCAACCTTGTTTGTATCTAAATTATAGACTTCAACATTAACGAGTATGTCTGAGAACTCCCAACCGTATGCTCCTGCATTCATCCTAACTGCTCCCCCAACTGAACCAGGAATACCAATCAAAAATTCTGCGTTAATAATATTGTTAGCTTTATAATACCTAGCAAGATCAGGTAAAAAGAAAGACGATCCAACTTTTACTTCTGATAACTTATCATTAAAATTTATATCATTGAAATTTGGATTAATTATATTCCCGTGATAACCATCATCAGAAAAAGCAACATTAGAACCTTTACCAAGAATAATATTATCTTTACTAGAAAACGATTCTTTGAACAAACCTATATTTTCTCTTGAAACAATATAAAAATTATTACAATAACCACCAAATTTGTAGGTTGTTACGTTCGATAATTTTATTCTATGCTTCATCTAAGTATTTCAATATCTGTGGTCCCAATAAGGTTATATCTCCAGCTCCAAGAGTTAAAATAGTATCTTTTTCTTTAACTATAGATAATAAATAACTAGGTACCATTCTCATAGATTTTAAATATTTAATATTTTCACATTCAAAATTCTTGCTGCTTATTCCAGGTATTGGTTTTTCTCCAGCAGGATATATATCTACAATTACAGTGTGGTCAGCTTTTGTTAATGCATCTTTAAAATTTTCAAAACTGTTTTTTGTTCTTGTATATCTGTGGGGCTGAAACACAACATACAATTTTCCTGCAGTGTGTTCTTTAAGTGCAGAAATAGTAGCTACAATTTCTGTAGGATGATGGCCATAATCATCATAAACATTTATATCTTTTACAGAACCAAGATATTCTGTCCTTCTCTTTACCCCTGGAAATGTTTTTATAGCTTCCAAAGCTTCCTCAATTCCTATACCATTAAGATTAGCTAAAGCTATAGCTCCAGTTATATTTGATACGAAATGAGATCCTATTAAATTGCTATTTATTAGATATTCTTTATTATCTTTAGTTATTTTATTTGGATATTTGATTTTAAAATCTGAATCTTTTGATGAAGAGTAACTTATCTGATTATTCTTTATTTTTAGATTTCTTAAATTTTCGTCATCATAATTCAATACTAAATTATCTTTAACATTTTCAATTACATGCTTAAAAGCATCAATTAGATTATTAAAATTACCAAAATAATCAAGATGGTCAATATCTATGTTTGTTACTAATAAATCATCTATTTCTATATCTTTAAAGGTGTTGAATGCTTCATCAGTCTCTAATATAATGGGTTCGTCTTTATGCCCATAATGTCCACCAATGCCGTGAAACGATGTCATACCACCAAAAATATATGATACGTTTCTTTCGTTGTAGTGGAATATATGGGCTAATAAAGCTGTAGTTGATGTTTTTCCATGGGTACCAGTAATTCCTATAACTTTATTTTCTTTAGATAAAAAATTAAGAAATTCAGCCCTTGATAATATATTTTCATTATCTAAATGATTTTTTAAAGGTGTACCATTTATTGAAATGGCTGAAGAATAAATATAAAGAGTTTCATTAGAATATTTAAATTTATTTAAATCGAAATCAACAATAATACCATCCTGATTTAGTTGATTTGTTATAAATGATTTTCTCTGATCATATCCAGAAACATTTATATTTTGTTGTACTAAATATTTAGCTATAGAACTCATACCTGAACCACCAATACCAAATATATATATATGCTTATATTTATTCATTAAATGCTTCCATTAAATAACTAGAAATTTCTTTATTACCAATTTGAATATCTACAGTTTTAAACATCTTTGTTTTGTTATTTTCATAATTATTAACTACATTTAATAATATTTTTTCAAATTCAATAAAAGAATTGACAATTATTGCAACCCCTAAGCTCTCTAAATATTTAGCATTTAAAATCTGATGTTCAGACGTGGTCCCATGTTTAAAAGGTATCAAAATTTGAGGAATCCCAAGATAAGCGGCTTCTAATGCTCCACCTCCTGATCTTGAAATTTGTAAGTTAATTTTTGAATAATAATTATTCATATTTTCAATAAAATCAAATTGTTCGTAGTTTTTCATATTTAATATCTTCTTTGATTTGTTTTTACCAGTAATATGTAAGAACTTTATATTACTTGTATTATTTTTGTTTAGAAATTTATAAACATACTTGTTTATTTCTTCCGACCCTTGGCTTCCACCTTGGATACCTATTGTTAAAATCTTCTTATTTGTTTTATTTATTTTCACTATATCTTTGTTTATTACTGGACCTACATAAATAATATTCTTTTTTAATAGATTTCTTGTTTCTGGATATGAAGTAAATAATGATCCAGGTAAAAAAGATGTTATTTTATTACCTAAGCCAGCATGTATATTTTGTTCTTGACCAAAATATTTAATACCCAACGTAAAACTTAATAATGAAGCAATAGGTGCAACATAAGAGCCCGTTGAAAAAATTAATTTTATTTCTTCTTTTTTCATTACTGATCTTATTTTTATATATGAATTTAATAATTTATGAATATTTAAAATATAACCAATAAAACCTATTTTTGAGCGGTACATATCTTGTATATAAATTTTAATATTTAAATCTTTTAAATATTGGTAACCTCTTTTATCTGTAATTACAATAAAGTTCTCTAACCCAACACCTTCATGGTTTAATTGCGTAATTATATTTCTTGCTGGTAATACGTGTCCGCCAGTACCAACACAGAATATTCCTATTTTTTTCATATATCCTCATTGTTATCTTTAGAGTAGGCAATAGTAAGTCCTATAAAAATTGCAACCATAGCTGACCCACCATAAGCTACAAATGGCAAAACAATACCTGTTATTGGCAATAATCCAACTATTCCGCCTAAATTAAATACAGTTTGTATAAAAACCCATGATCCTATTCCAACAAAAAATAACCTTGTGAACTCATCACCACTTGTTAAGCCAACGCCGAAAAATGATATTATCAATGAAAGTAAACCAACTATTAATAAAAGCAATCCAAAAAATCCATACTCTTCAGCTGCAATTGAGGCTATAAAGTCAGACCAAGAATTTGGAAGACTACCCCATCTAGCTCTTGAAGTCCCGGGTCCTAAGCCAAATAATCCTCCAGAGCTAATTGCAACTTTACTTTGGAAAAGTTGATAACATTCATCAGCTAATACTTCTGGTGAAATATTTGTACCTTCACACAATTTTGAATACCAAATAGTAAATCTTTTATTTCTATAACCCATAACATTTATTGCTATATATGTTGGTATTGGTGACAGAGCTATTATGAATAACGGATATCTTAATTTAATTTCTGAAAACAATAATTGTAATAAGATAATACCTGAGATTGTTAAAGTAGTACCAAAATCTGGCTCAAGAAGGACTAAAAAAGAACATAAAGCTGGTAAAGTCAGTGCTTTTTTTAAATTATAATAATCTGATCTATCTTTTTCAACATGTGATAAATGGTAAGCAATAAATAATATTATTATTGGTTTAGCAAACTCACTTGGCTGGAAATTTATATCACCTAAATTAATCCATCTCCTACTACCACCAGCTACAACGCCATAAGTCAGTACTAAAAATAAAATAACAGAGATTGATAACATCCCAGTTCCTGCTAATTTTTTATAATATTCTTTTGTTAATTTCTTTCCAATATTAAAAATTATTAAACCCAAAATTATTGACCCAACGTGTCTTTTAATTAAATGGAAATTATCATTATATTCTTTAAGACCTCTAACTGAAGAAGCAGATAAATTTAACAAAATACCAACAGTTACAAGGAAGGATGCTGAGACTATATTGATTTTTTTAAATGTTGTATGACTTAATTTAAGCATTTTTTTCCTTAATATTTGAAACAATTGATTTAAAGAATTTACCTCTGTCTTCATAATTCTTAAAATCATTAAAACTAGCCCCTCCGCAAGAAAACAAAACAGTATCACCAGAATTGACAATAATTTCTAATTTTGATTCTAAGTCAAATATTGATTCAAGCTCAATAACTTCTGCATTAGTTTTCTCTAGATTAACTTTCATATCTTTTGGTAAAATAATTAATTTTATTTCTTCTGAAATTACTAAATCATTAGAACTAATATTTTTGGTTAGACCATGTAATATTAATATTCCATTTTTTATTTTTGTTGTTCCCATTGATACAGAATTAAAATTAGTTGATTTGGAATCATTTATGTAAGTAACATCATTAATTACATCAACTATTTCGAATCTATGTTCAGAATTTTCAGCATTTATAATAAATTCTTTGGCAGATTCATATTTTAATTCTAGCTTTTCAATGATCTCCATAAATAGATCTATAGTATTGCTGTAAAAATTAGAGTTCTTTTTAATCTCTGGATGTAAATTTGAATTAGTTGATCCAGGTTCTAAAGTACCAAAAAAATTTATACTATCCTGATTTGATTCATTTTTATTAACAAAATTTTTAATTCTTTTTTTAGATTCTAAATATTCTTTAAAATTTTTATGCCAATCTAGATGATCTTCATATATGTTTAAAATAATTCCAATATATAATTGAATATTTTTTAGGTAGTAAAGCTGGAAACTTGAAAGTTCTATTACTACATATTCATAATCTTTATCGATGATTTCTAAGGGTGATTTCCCTACATTGCCAACAGCAACAGATTTTAATCCTTGTGAATTTAGAAATGATGTTAATAAATTTACAAAAGTTGTTTTACCATTAGTTCCGGTAACACCTATTATTTTTCCATTATAAATATCATTAAACAAATCAATATCTGTTTTAACTGTTAACCCTTGAATGTGTATTTTATTTAAAAGTTTATGGTTAGGTTTAATTCCTGGTGAAATGATTACTTCTTCTATTTCTTCAAATTTTGATTCATCAAATACTTTATTCTTAGGTATATCTATTTGTTTATCATCATCATATATCAAGTATTCAATATTCTTTTTTTGAAAATAAGTTTCTACTGATTTTCCTGTTGCCCCATATCCAAAAATTAGTTTTTTCACTTAATTACCAAACAAGACCCAATCACCATAGAAAAGACCAAGCCCTATTACAATAACTATTCCATTTATAATCCAAAATCTAACAATAATAGTAGTTTCCGCCCAATTACTCATTTCAAAATGATGGTGTATAGGGGTCATTTTAAAAACTCTCTTACCTCTATATTTGAAAGATAAAACTTGGATTATTACAGACATAGCTTCAACAATATAAAGAAAACAGAAAAATATAATTAAGGTATCAGCACCAATGGCAAATAAAATTAATGGAAACATTGAACCAATAAATTGTGAACCGACATCTCCCATAATTATTTTTGCTGGATTAGTATTCCACCATAAAAAGCCTAAACAAGAACCTGCAATTGAAGATATTAAAACTGCTAATTCAACTGATATAAAAACATGATTTATGAATTTTGAATAATAATCTGGATGTCTAAATATCCAGAAAGAAATTATTAATATAGCACCAAAGGATACGGATGAACTTCCTGCTACTAAACCATCTAAGCCATCAGTTAAATTAACAGCATTAGTTATTCCAACAATAATAAAAACAAGTAAAAACCATTTAATAACTCCAACATCAATTCCAAAACCACTAAATAGATAGAAAATAGTTGAATCATCTAAAAAATAAAAATAGTAACTACCCAATAAAGCTACAAATGTTTGAAGAATGAATTTATTTCTTGCTTTCAAACCTAAGTTTCTATTTTTATTAACTTTTAAATAATCATCAATTAATCCAACAAAACCCATTAGAGTTCCTAAAAGTAAAAGATTAAATATTTTTGGATTAATTGATAATAATTCAATTTTGAAACCTTTCCCAATAGTCCAAAAATTTATATGTGACAAAATAAAACCTACGAAAGTTCCTAAAATAATAAATACTCCACCCATAGTTGGAGTACCTTTTTTATGATCATGAAAATTTAATTCTTCACGTATTGGTTGACCTATATTTCTAGTTTTGAAATAATTAACTCCAATTGATGTAGAAAAGAGCACAAATAAAAAGGCTATACCTCCAGCAACAATTATTCCAATCATGAATATTCCTTAATATATTCATTAACTATTTTTTGATCACTAAATTTTATTGAAGAGTCTTTAAATTCTTGAATTTTCTCATGACCTTTCCCTAATATTAATAATACAGAATCTTCTTCAAGATTATTAATTCCTTCTATAATTGCTTCTTTACGATCAAGTATTATTGATGTTTCTTTATTTAATTCAATACCTTTTAATATATGTTTTGCAATTTCTTTCTCATCTTCATGTCTAGGATTGTCATTTGTTATTATTATCTTGTCACCTAAACTAGCTGCTTTTCCCATTAAAGGTCTTTTTTCAATATCTCTATTTCCCCCTGCACCTAAAATAACAATAACTTTTCTATATTTATTTTTAACAAATTTAATAACTTGAGATATTGATTCAGGTGTATGTGCAAAGTCTATAATTATTTCACTATTATTTTTATATTTAATAATTTCAAACCTACCTTTAGGATTTTTTAAATTTATTGAAGCTTCTAATATTGAATCTATATCATTATTTTCTGAACAATAAGCCATCGAAAGAGCAAGTAAATAGTTTAAATGAGATTCTGGGCCTGATAAAGGAACTGTAATATCATAATCTTTACCTTCAATTTCAAAATTTAAATTATATTTCTGTCTAGTAATGATTGTATTTTTTATATATAAATTGTTTTTTCTATTCATCCCTATGCTGAATGAAGGAATGGTTGTTAAAGAACTAATTTTATTACCCCATTCTGAATCTATATACACGAATTTTTCTGAAGTGTCATTTGAAAATAGCTTCAATTTAGAATTAAAATAATTTTCGATATTTTTATGATAATCAAAATGATCTTGAGATAGATTAGTAAATCCAGATACTTTAAATTTTAAACCACTTAGTCTTTGTTGGTCCAAAGCGTGTGATGAAACTTCAATTACTACATCATTTATTTCTTTGTTTTCTTCAACGGCTAATAATTTAATGATGTTAAAAAGTTTTGGAGTTGTTAAATGGACTTCTTTGGAAATTTTTTTAAAAATATCTTCTTGAGTAGTTCCAATAAATAATGAGTTTGCACTAATTAACTGATCTAAATAGAAACCTGTTGTAGTTTTTCCATTTGTTCCAGTTATTCCATAATAATTTTTTCTTTGAAAATCTGGACTTATTTTGTGCAAGAAATCTGTAAACACCCCATCATAATTTTTAACTTTTACTACCTTATCGTTTGAGATTGAACAATTTTCACTTGTAATAATTATCCTAACGTTGCTTTCAAGTGCTTCTCTGATTAATTCATCGAGCCTTTCAGTAGATTCATTATTTAAAAGCAGTAACGAATTCTCAGTTATATCAAGTGTGCTATTTATTATTTCATTAGGGTTAAATCCTTTACCGGAAGTTATTTCTTGAATTTCTATTAAATTCATAACTACTCCTTTGGAACAAAGTAACTAATAATTTTTTTAAAGATTGGAGCTGCTGTAGAACCTCCAGTTACATATTCAGATGTTGGGTTAGTTTTTGCTCCCCACAGAAGCACCGACCCTACAATTGGTCCTTCTTTTGTTTCTACAAATCCAGTGAAGGAAGTGTTGAATCTGTCTTCTGAATAACCTACACCTTCTAAATATGTTCGGCTTGTACCAGTTTTACCGCCGATAGTATAGCCTTCTTTTCTAAGAGATTTTCCTGTACCATTATTACCTTCAACCACGTTTATAAGTAATTTTTTTAGCCTATCTGACATTTCTACACTAATAACTTCATTATTTTGAACTTCAACTTTATCTTTTTGTATCAAAGTTAATTTTACATCGTTTCCGCCATTAGCAATTATGCTATAAGCTCGAACCATTTGGTATTGAGATACGTTTATAGAATAACCTATTGAGAGAGAACTCAAACAAGTTAGACAACGTTTATAATCAATAAATCCACCATCTACTTCACCTGTTAACTCAACACCTGTTTTTTCAGTAAAACCAAACTTCATTAAGTAATTTTCAATCGAAGAAATATTAGATACTTCTGTGACTTTAATTGTTCCCACATTTGAAGATCTTTCAATTATTTCTTTTACTGTTAACTGATATGGCTCATGATCTAAGAAATCTTTAAAACATCCTTTAAGTCCTTCATAAAGTTTTCCACAAGAATTTTCAATTATTTCAATTTTATCTTCTACATAAAATGTATCATTTTCATTCACCAATTTGCTATCAAGTAAAGAACCTATAGTAAATATTTTTAATGATGAACCTGGTTCGTATAAAGCTCTTCCACTTATTAAATTTATATTGAAATATTTATTATCAATGTTAGATTTTTCAGCAGAGATAATAATTTCACCATTTTCAGAATTTACAAATACAACAGAACACTTAAATGCTTGAGTAGCTTTTATAGCGTCTATACAAAGATTTTCAGAAATATATTGTAATTCAGAATCAATTGATAATACTAAATCTTCACCGTGAATTGGATCTAATATACTACTTTTACCTTGCGGAATAAAATCACCATTTGGAGCTGCTTCGTATCTTAATTCACCATCTTTACCCTTTAAAGTATTATCAAAATATAACTCTAAACCTTCAATTCCATTTCCGTCTGGATCTACATGACCAATTATTTTTTGTAACGAGTTTGTATATATTATGCGTTTAGTTGATTTTTCAACATTAATTCCTTCATAATTCCATTGTTTAATTTTTGAACCAATATCAAAATCGACATTTCTTTTAAGATAGAAATAATTTTTATTATTGTTAATCTTTTCAATAATTACTTTTTTATCCATTTTCAATAAAGGTGCCAATAATTCAGAAGCATTTTCTTTTTCATTTAATCTATCAGGATAAATTCCAATATTAAAAGCATTAATACTTTCTGATATTTCATTAAAGTTTTTATCAAGAATGGCTCCCCTCCTAGCTTCTATTATTTCAACTTTTTGTCTGTTTGATAATGCTTGATTATTAAAATATTCGGATTGTGAAAATTGAAGTTTATATATTTCATCAAGAAATAACATTGAAGAAAATATTGCAAATATATTCAGGATTAAAAATAAAATTGTTAGTTTTGCCTTTTTAAATTTCACAACTATTTACCAAAACCTAGAATTGCAATATTTTGTTTATCTTGATTTTTTAATTTATATGGAATTTCTAACTTATTTATTTTTTGAGAAATTTCTAATCTTTCGTATGAATATATCTTTGATAATTTTTCAATACTACTTATTGAAAATTTTTCATTATATTTTAAATTAAATTGCATTTTTTGTCTTTCTAAAATAAAAACTTCAGTATTTAGTTCACTTATGTTATTAGACAATTCATTGATTCTTATATTTAGAATGAGTGGTATCGAAACAATTAAAAATATTAAAAGGTAGATTGATGTAAACATATATGATCTTCTCATAATTTAATCACGTATCTCATAATTGCTGATTTTGATCTAGGATTAATTTCTTTTTCTTTATCTGAAGGCATAAACTTTTTTTTCTTAGGGTATTTAAATTGTTGCTTGATACCACATTTACAAATTGGAATACTAGGTTCACAGATACAAAATGTAGTAATTTCATTAAAAAAATTTTTAACTATTTTATCTTCTAGTGAATGATACGAAATACAAACTATTATTCCATTTTTATTTATTGAGTCTTTTATGCCATACAGAGAGTCTTTAATTTCATTTAACTCATTATTAACTTCAATTCTTAAAGCTTGAAAAATTCTTCTTACTGTTTTTTCAGTAAAAATTGGGTTCTGTTTAGGTACAGCATCTTTAACTATATTAACTAATTCATTTGTAGTTGAGATCGGCCTAGATTCTATTACTTTTTTTGTAATTTTATTAAAATATTTATCTTCACTATAATTTTTTAATACTTTTGATAATTCTTCTTCTGAGTAGTTATTGAGAATACCTTCTGCTGTTAATTTTTGTTTAGTATCCATTCTCATATCTAGATTTGTATTTTTTTGAAAAGAAAAACCTCTATATTCAGAATCAATCTGATGTGAAGATAATCCAAAGTCATATAAAATCCCACTCAAAGGAAGGGACATATCATCTGATAGGAATTTGTATATTTCAGAAAAATTTAAATGATATACATTATGTTCAGTTTTGCTGTTAGTTACAGACTCTAAATCTCGATCAAATCCAATAAAATTTAAATGCTTGTAACTATCTGATAAATTGAAATGTGAACCGTATCCGTAAGTTGCGTCAACAAAATTACCAGCTGGTACACCTTCAAGTATGGAAGAAATTTCTTCCGTCATCACGCCTTCATGTGGCAAATACTCGACCCTGTTTGTATTCATACCCAGCTCTCTAGTACTGGCACCAATTGGAAAGTTGGGCGGAGTAAGGGTATTCCAATTTAGTTGTCTAGAGAGCTGGCTATGAACTTATCCTTTCACTTC
>Ga0066850_10000498_pt1 | contig 21107 bp, 24 predicted proteins | sample ETNtaG_4_FD_67282 | JGI IMG/M metagenome (GOLD analysis project Ga0066850, IMG submission 67282) | Marine microbial and viral communities from oxygen minimum zone, Eastern Pacific Ocean - ETNP201406SV67 | ecosystem: Environmental > Aquatic > Marine > Oceanic | place: Pacific Ocean: Eastern... | reverse complement strand
TGACTTCTCTCAAGGCGGCGAGCTCATCGGCGAAAAGGGCACCGGGGTTGGCGTGGGGGAGAAGGCCGGTTTCGTCGCGTACTAACCGACACATTTCAACCAAATAATGGATGGTGCTCTCGTAGTTGTTGTCAGCCAGCCACTCTTTTGCGACTGGATACCGAAGTTCGGGACGTTCACCGAGAGTGAAGAGGGCTTCATGACAGCCCTGCAATGCGCCATGGCGTGCTATCTCAAGAACCTCAGCGGGTTCTAGGTAGGGGTGGTCTAGCCGCGCAGGAGGTTGAGCAAAGGTGCAATAGGCACACTTGTCTCGGCAAAGCATGGTCAAGGGGATAAAGACCTTGGGGCTATAGGTGATGCGAGTTCCGTGAGTTGCGTCTCTGATCGAAGCAGCGCGCAAAAGCAGCTCTTTTAAAGGGAGTCGTGCGAATTGGTTTATTTGTTGTGCTACTTCGTTGCGGTCGACCATCATCGGATTTCCTCCAGTGAGCCTGGGCCGGGTCGACTACGTATTTGTCCGGGGTCAAGAGCGTCATCGCAACTCGGACAATGTGTTACTTGGTCTAGGGGCGTTCCACACTCGGAGTGAACCAGAAGGGTTGGTGCTGCTCCCTCGTTGCACCACCTATCACCCCACCGCATCATCGCTACAAGACTCGGTGAAAGGTCTCGCCCCTTCTGGGTCAAAAGATATTCGTGGCGCACCGGTCGTTCCTGATACGGGACTCGTTCGATAATTTTGGCGTCCACGAGCTTGGCTAATCGCGAAGCAAGGAGGTTCTTGGCTATACCCAAATCATCCTCAAGTTGACCAAAGCGACGTGCTCCCCGAAAAAGGTTTCGCAGAATTAGCAGCATCCACCGGTCGCCTATTACATCGAGTGTCTGTTGGATCGAACACTCGTTAGATGGTCCCGAGAGCTTCTGCATATCGCAGAAGATAGAGGAGTCGGTTTCTATTTGCAACCGACTTGCAGCTACAACAAAGAGTCAGCCTTCGCGGTGAGGCTTGTGATCAATTCATCGAAGCTTTTAACGAACGATGCGACCCCTTCCTCCTCAAGGACCTGAGCTACATTTTCCAAATCGATTCCGATCTCAGCAACTGAGTCGAGCAATGACTGGGCAGATGGTGGGTTGGCGTCGATGGTTCGACTAACTGAACCGTGGCTGATAAATGCCTCAATAGTGTTGTCCGGCATCGTGTTGACGGTGTTAGGGCCGATCAGCTCGTCGACGTACAACGTGTCGGAATAGTTTGGATTTTTGGTGCTGGTTGAAGCCCATAGTGGTCGCTGCACTTGGGCTCCCTTGGAAGCTAAGGCATCCCAACGAGGACCCGAGAAAGTTGCAATAAAGTGTTGATAGGCGACCTGTGCCTGGGCCACAGCAGTCTTACCTCGGAGCTCTAGAGCTTGGGGGGTTCCAAGGTCCTCCAACCGCCGGTCAACTTCAGTGTCTGTCCGAGAAATAAAAAATGAGGCAACACTGGCAATGTCTGACAGGTCGTGCTTTCCCGATGCGACAGCATCCTCCAAACCAGCGATGTACGACTCCATGACTTCGATGTAGCGGTTAACGGAAAAAATCAAAGTGACATTGATCGATCTGCCTTCGCCGATCATCGTTCTTATTGATGGCAGCCCTTCGGATGTTCCAGGAATTTTCACCATTAAGTTTGGGGCATTGATGAGTTCATGTAGCGACCTCGCGTCAGTGGTCGTTCGGTTTGTGTCTCTGGCAAGGGCAGGGTCGACTTCAACAGAGACAAAGCCGTCGACTCCATTTGAGGATTCGTAGACTGGAGCTAGAGCTTTGAGTGCACCACGAATATCGCTTGTCACTAAATCCCAATAGGCCTGCTTGACTGCGGTCCCATCCTTGATGAGTTGTCTGAACTGGGGATCGTAATCCTCGCTCCCTTCAATAGCTTTTTGAAAAATTGCTGGATTGGAAGTAAGTCCTCTAATTCCAGCCTTGACCCAGTCGTCGAGTTCCCCTGACGTGATCCACCCGCGACGCAGGTTGTCAAGCCAAGGGCTTTGCTGTCCTTGTAGATGTAAATCCAGGAGCCGGTGATCTGTTGTAGTTGGTTGACTCACTGATGTCTCCGATCGTTATTCATGAAAGTAATGACCGTGCCGTCGCCTCAACTGTTGAGGCCGTGAAACCAAACTGCTTCATTACCTGATCACCTGGGGCGCTAGACCCAAATTCGTCCATAGTCACCGTCAGGTCTGCCCATCGGTCCCAGCCGAAGGAAACTCCTGCCTCAACTCCAACAACTGGAACCTGTGACGGCAGGACTTGTTCTTGGTATGACTCCCCTTGTTCCTGAAAGAGTTCCCAAGAAGGCATAGACACCACACGAGAAGCAATACCATCTTCTGCTAGCGAACCAGCGGCCTCGACGCATAACTGCACTTCGGAACCTGTTCCTGCAAGAATCACAGCCGGGTCCGGAGCGTCGATCAGGACATAAGCGCCGCGCTCAACCTGGCCGGGCTTAGCCGTACCTTCCAACACAGGAACATTTTGGCGCGTCAAAATTATTGCAGTTGGCCCGTTTCGTTTTAATGCAACCTCCCACGCCTGGCTTACTTCGTTTCCATCGGCGGGTCGCATGACAGGCAAATCCGGAATAGCACGCAACGAGGCAATCTGTTCAACTGGTTGATGTGTGGGTCCATCTTCTCCAACACCTATAGAGTCGTGACTCCACACAAAAATTACCTTTGCGGAGCTCAAAGCGGCCATTCGGACGGACGGCCGCATGTAGTCAGCAAAGACCAAAAAAGTGCCGACTACGGGAATTACCCCCCCATGCAGCGCCATACCATTAGCAATGCTGCCCATTCCGTGTTCTCTTACGCCGTAGTAAAGCTTGCGGCCGCCTGGGTTGCTGGGCGTCATAGGGTCAGTGGCAATGTTCGTGCCAGTATTTCCTGTGAGATCAGCTGAACCTGAAACTAGAGAGGGAACAACGTCAATGAGAGCATCGATGACCTGGTTATTGGCATTGCGAGTGGCCAAAGACACACCGGGTTCGTATTTCGGTAACTCATCAACCCAGTTGGCTACAGGAGTGCCTGTTAACAATGTGTCAATCCAAGTGTCATCCAGGTCACTGGTACCTACCCGCGCTAGCCACTCTTCACGCGATTTGGCTCCGCGAAGCCCTGCTTCTCGGTAAGCGGCCAGAACGTCCTCGTCGACCTGAAACGTCAATTCGGGGTCAATGCCCATCGCCTGTTTCGCCCCAGCAATCTCAACGTCGTCGGTGATCGCTCCGTGGGCACCAGGGGTATCAATCGCGGTCGGGGCCGGGAATCCGATGTGGCTGCGGAGAATCAATAGAGTTGGCTTAAGATTTTGTTCGCCTGCCTGCAAGAGAGACTTTTCTAGGAGATCTATATCTTCTGAGGTTTCACCTAGGTTACGTACGTCCCAACCGTAGGATTCGAAGCGTCGTTGAGCATCATCGGAGAGCGTTAAATCGGTTGCTCCATCGATGGTGATTCTGTTGTCGTCGTAGATTACGACCAAATTTCCGAGCTGCTGGTGTCCAGCGAGGCTGGCAGCCTCATGGCTTAAGCCTTCCATTAGGTCGCCGTCGCCGCAGATTGCCCAGATCCTATGGTTGACGATCTCTGACCCGAGGCGTTCCTGGAGATGTCGCTCGGCCAGTGCCATCCCGACTGCATTGGCAATACCTTGACCGAGTGGGCCTGTGGTGACCTCAACACCTGGAGTCACTCCAACCTCCGGGTGTCCAGGGGTCAGGGACCCCATTTGGCGGAAATCTTTGATGTCCTGAAGTTCAATTCCGTGCCCAGTTAAGTAAAGCATCGAGTACAGCAGCATCGAGGCATGACCCGCGGAGAGGATAAATCGATCGCGGTCTTGCCAAGTGGGGTCAGTAGCGTCGTACTTCATCACCTTGGTGAACAACACATGGGCCAGTGGAGCTAGCGCCATTGCTGTCCCTGTGTGGCCGCTGTTGGCGCGCTTGACTGCGTCAAGTGCAAGTGCGCGAATCGTATTGATCTGTCGAGTCTCAAGATCGCTAGTCACGGAACCTCCCAGATGGCGATCCTAGTCGGCTGCTCAGGCGATTCTGGGGAGCTTCAGTCACGGAAAATTGCTGCCGATGCGGTGAAGCCATGTAGGAAGGATCGCTCGGAAACGGGCCCGATCTCGCCAGCACAAAACATCCCAGCGACAGCCTCGCCTGTTATTCGCGCGGCGACTTTGGAAGCGTCATGATTTGCTGTCTCAAAGAGATTTGTTCCACGGCCATTACAGGTAAACAACAGAGCCCCATCAGCCATAGCTACTTGAGAAGCGAGTTGGCCAAGGTCCTCGGCTGCCGAGGAAGCATCCCGTACTTGAAATTGGACCGTACTTCCCACGGGAGCTAGGTCGCCGATCGCGACGGCACCGCTTTCTCGGTCAGCTCCTATTACGGCGCGAATAAGAAAGTCCCCGCGAGTGAAGTCGAGTTTGTGCTCATCGATCACGCGGCCAATATGAAGGCCATGATTGACTAACGCCCTTTCTTCGTCGGGCATAGTTTCGATCAAGGACTCGAGCCGCTGCAAAGCTGGTTGGCCCCCTAATTCGTAAACCATGTTCTCCTTGGCACGTGTGACGATAAGAGGAGTGCCTATCGGTCGACAGCCCTGAGAAACTAAGGGTTCAACGACAACGGGCCCGGTGACGAGAAGCGCTACAGCACCATCCTTAAAAATTTCGCCGTCAAGAAACAGGCAATCACCAGAGGATGTGTTCGCCGAAGAAGTTAAGCCTCCAATAAGCTGGATTTGGGGATGCGTCGAACGGCAATTAGCTACAGCTGCTTCTGCTGGGAATGAAAAGGGATCAGCCAACAGGATCATTGTGTGGGCATCAGTGTCGATCTGCGGTTGAGTAGTGTCAGAGAGTAAATTGGGTAAAGCTTCAAGTCGGAGTGCTGATACTTCTCCATCGACGTTGCCTCCGAAAATTGTCAAGGCGCTTTGTTCTTCGATCTCCTTACTGCCGCAGACAACAGCGGCTGCGGTGCACCCAATCAAAACATTCGGACGCAACAACTCGTGAACTGCCGAGTGGATGTCACCAACTTGGTTACTGAAATGACCGGACATGAAAACGACTGCAAAATCCGGTGATGGCCCGAGTTTGTCAAGAATGTGCCCAATTGCCTCTGCTACGGCAATACCTGGATCGTCATGAGTTGAAAGGCTTGAGGCGTACGGCATCCGGAAGTATTTAAGGGGCTAGTACGGTAAGTGGGACTTTAGTTACTGGGCCGTTATCTATCCGGCAATGGGCCTCAATTGTCGCCGGTTCGAATATTTCCAAAGTTGCCTGAACCAAGTTGTAACCGAATTTGCCCGGTTCAACAGTGACCGGTTGAACATTGCGAACGTCCATGGGCTTTCCGTCAGCTTCAAAGGTTACTTCTAGCGCCGCTAACCCTTGGTGGTCTTCGGGGCACCTAAGTAAGACCATTAGATGTGGTTGGATAGTGGTCGGGAAGTCCGCCGGAGCAGTCAGCGAGAAGTGAACCCCGGATAGATCCAGGCGTGCCGACCCTCCTTCAGCCTGTCGCATTTCAAAGTGTTCGAGGAAAAGTGCAGTAATGATGTCCACGAACCGAGATTATGCGAGGCGAAACGCTTTGGCTCAAGTTAGTTCCAGGATTATCTATCATAAGTGGGTTCTTTCTACTAAGACTGCCGTTGTTGTAGCCCAGAAAGTCTTCGACCTTTGACGAATTCCGATCCTGATGTTCCCAGGAAAGTTCCGATGTTTCCTCTAGGTACGGTGCTATTCCCAGGAAGCGTCCTCCCGTTGCATGTATTCGAAAAGCGTTACCAAGAATTGACAAATTATTGCCTCCAGAATGAAACACAGTTTGGAATTGTGTTGATTGAAAAGGGTCACGAAGTAGGCGGTGGTGAAGTGAGGGCCTCTGTCGGTTGCATGGCAGATATCATCCAACATCAACGATTCCCTGACGGACGCTCTAATTTAGTAGTTCTAGGAACGTCAAAGATCAATGTTGAGCGGTGGACTCCAGATGATCCTTACCCAACGGCGCTAGTTGCTGACGTTGTTGAATCTTCCAGTAGTTCATCTTTGGATCGTGCTCTAGAGGTACTGCGGCGCCTCTGTGCTTTCAGCCGGGCTGCAGAAAGCGGGGGATACCGGTTGCAACAAATTGACGAAAAGGCTGTGGCGGTAGGTGTTGGAGTCGATGAGCTAACTTATCGAATTGCCGACCTCACGCCCTTTGGACCTTTTGACCGGCAAAGAGTATTGACAGCGCCTGGAAGCGAAGAACGTTTGGACTTGATCGAAGAGCAGCTTCAAGGGCTGGAAGAAATTCTTGCGGCCGAACGGGGTAAGCCGTAAGTCTTAGTGGGGTCGGCCTGCGAGTCTGGCATGCTGAAGAGTAGGAAGCCGAAACTGACGGGCATTATGGCAAGCCAAAACGCAGGATTGAAAGCAGACTTGGATGGTCTTGTGTCGATATTGCGCGCCTATTTGAAGCAAGAAACACTGGATCCAATTCGAGGACTCGGTCGCTACCTAGGATTTGGGTTAACAAGCACAATTTGCTTCGCAGTAGCGGAGATTTTCTTGGTGCTTGGTGTGGTCCGTGTTCTGCAGACAACAACCGGAGCATTCGAAGGCAATCTGAGCTTCATCCCATATCTCGTTGGATTGATTGCTTCGCTAGTCTTCATTTATTTAGCGCTCCTTGCACTAAAACGTGATGGAAAGAGACACGGGAATGACTGATCGCAGTAGCGAGCCCGATTCACGCATTACCCCTGATGATTTACAGGAACGCTTCAGCCGCTTAACTGGGGAATCGGACGAAAGCCCTGCGCCAATTCAGCGGCCGAGCATTGTCGCCGGGGCGGTATTGATTTCCGGAATGCTGGTGGTGGCCTTTGTCTTGGGTCGCCGTTTAGGCCGTAAGCGATCTACCTTTGTGGAGATCGTCAGAGTCTGATGAAGATCAATGCTGAGATGAGCGGTATGCGGCTGAGTCGTTTCATCAAAGGTTCGTGGCAGCGGGGCCGACGAGGGAGTGGGATATGGATGGCCTTCGCCATTGTTGCCACCACCATGCGTGCTCTCCGGCACTTGAGTAAACGAAAACCGCGGATAGCACATAAGAGCGAACTCATGCCAGGTCAGTCAGTAAGAATCGATCACCTCCAGAGAAAACAGAACGGTGACCGGTGATGGCTGATCAAGGGCCGAAAATGGTGGTCGGTGAACGGATCGTGCTGATTGACAATCGGCAGCGGCGCTACCTAGTTGAACTAAAAGCAGGTGGGGAGTTCCACTCACACGCGGGCGTAGTCACTCATGACCAAATTATTGGCAGTCTCGAGGGAAGCGAATATCGGACAGCTTCAAATGCTCGCTATATCGGATTGCGTCCCACGCTTAACGATCATGTTCTGAAGATGCCAAGAGGGGCTCAAGTGATCTACCCCAAAGACCTGGGACCGATCCTTGTGTTGGCTGACATTTCTCCAAACCAAAGAGTCTTTGAGTCTGGTGTCGGCTCAGGAGCCCTGTCGACAGCGCTGTTAAGGGCTGGTGTGCATGTCATCGGATATGAAATTCGAGAAGACTTCGCTGAGAACGCCAAAGCTAATGTCGCTAGATTTCTCGGCGAAGAAGCACTACTGCGTTATGACGTCAAGCTCTGTGACGCTTATGAAGAGCATATTGATGTCGGTTTTGATCGAGCGGTCCTCGATCTCCCTGAACCGTGGCAGGTTGTTCCACATTTAGAAACCTCCTTACGACGGGGCGGCATTCTTGTGGCGTACAACCCTTCGATAATACAAGTTCAGAACTTGCGAAAACGGCTTGCTGAGGGCCCGTGGGCGTTGATCGAAACCGTCGAAGTTCTGAATCGCACGTGGCATGTAGAAGGCCATTCGGTGCGCCCCGACCATCGAATGGTCGCCCATACAGGTTTCTTGACACATGCTCGTCTGATCCAAGCCTGAATGAGGGAACGTGGTCTTTGACGCAGTTACTGGTGGCCTTCTTGTAGTCGCTGTAATTGTCGGTTGGCGGGGAGGGTTCATTGGCCGCCTCGGCGCGTGGGTTGGTTTTACCGCGGGAGGTCTAGCGGCAGCAAGGTGGATTGGCACTGCTATCGACGCGTTAAATGTGGAGGGCAAAAACCAACGGCTCGCTGTGGCTGCAGCTGCAGTTCTTGTGGCGGCCCTCGCTGGGCACAGCGTTGGTTGGCGAGTAGCGCGAGGTCTAAGAGGGTTAGTTCCGCGCCCTTTTCGATGGATCGACTCTTCAATCGGTGTCTTGGTTGGGGCTGGATCGATTGCATTGCTTATTTGGATCCTCCTTCCCCCGTTATCTGGGGCGAAAGGGTGGCCGCAGGACCAAGCAGCAAAATCGAAAGTTGTGGAAATGGTGAACCAGTACTCACCTATCACTCCTGCGGTCACAGGTCTTTTAGGGCAACTGCTGAGTGATTGGCCGGATATTCCTACCTTTGAATCCGACTCAAATTCGTTCGAGGTTGGAGAACCTCCCGAGGAAATTTCGGTAAGTGCGGAGGTTCTGGAGGGAGTAGTAGCTTCAGTAGCTCGAGTTCACGCAATCGCGTGCAGTCAAGGTCAAGACGGAACTGCTTTTGTGGTTTCACCGGGGCTATTGCTGACGAATGCCCATGTCGTTGCGGGCGCTCAAAACGTCGAAATTGCCTTACCTGGCAAGAATCTAGCTCAAGCAACTGTTACTGCATTTGACCCTGAGCGGGACCTTGCGCTTATTCGGGTTGAAGCAGACTTACCTTCTCTGTCGCTTCAAACCCCCCTCGCCGGACAACTGGCGGCTGTTATTGGGCATCCCTCTGGGGGACCATTACGTACAACCCCCATCCGCCTGGTTGAGCGGGTAGTGGCCAATGGCCGCGACTTGTATGACTCGGTTGACACCAAGCGAAAGGTTTGGTTCGCTGCTGCACATCTGCAGTCAGGCGATAGCGGCGCACCAGTAATCGATACGAACGGTGATGTTTTGGGCATAGTTTTTGCTGTGGCGCCGCCAACATCGCCTGACTATGAGCGCGCCGTTTATGTTCTTGACAGATCGGAGATTGCTGGGTTCATGGCAGAAGTAGCGGCATTCAATGAACGCAGCGTCGTGAATACGGGGAAATGTCTGAGATGAGCTACAGATTGCGTGTTGTGTAGACACGCAGCCTCAACTAAGCCTCGATGTAGATACATTCTCCCGGACATTCTTCGGCCGATTCAATGACCGCATCAAGCTGAGCATCAGGGAAATTAGCGAGAGCTTCTGCTCCACCTGGGTCGGACATCACGTTGCCTTCTTCGACGACGTAAGCCAGGCCATCGTCAAGCAGGGTAAATACATCAGGCGCTATCTCTTCGCAGAGACCATCGCCCGTACACAGATCTTGGTCAATCCAGACCTTCATGTTGGTGCCTTTCTTCGTCGTGCAAGAAAGCTCGGCGGTTCACGGGGAAGCTCCACCCAGTGTCGAGCGAAGCGTCTACCAATTTACCTTGATCAGCAAGGGCAGGCACATCTTTCTTTCAAGGTTTGCCCGAAAGGATTTTAATGGTTGAGCCACTTCCGGGGCAGATTCGTGTAGCTTCCCGTCCAGACGCCAGCAGCGCGTGGGGGTCGTGATGTCAAGTCAAGACGATATGAGTGACAAGGAAATCACTCCTGCCGACGTATCCGCGCTTCGGAGTCAAATACGGGCTCTTGAGTCAGAGGTAGGTTTACTCCGTCGAAAATTGGTCGACACGCCAAAGCGAGTTACAACCCTGGAAGAACGCCTCCTTGAAACTAAAGGGCAACTTGCGCAAGCCATCTCACAGAACGAAAAACTAACCTTCACCCTTCGCGAGGCCAGAGAGCACATAGCAACGTTGCGAGAAGAAGTGGAGAAGCTGACGCAACCACCGTCCGCATATGGCACTTTCATAGGCACAAATGATGACGGGACAGTAGATGTTCATGCGAATGGCCGAAAGGTCAGAGTTAGTCTTCACCCGAACCTCAGCGGGACAGAGCTTGAAGCCGGAGCAGAAGTTGTACTGAACGAATCGCTGAATGTGGTTATGGCAAGAGATCCAGGTACCTCGGGCGAGGTAGTGGTTCTGAAAGAAGTGCTGTCCGATGGACACCGAGCCCTGGTGAGTGGTCGAGCAGACGAGGAACGAGTTGTTGAACTGGGCGATCACCTTAAAGAACAAAAAATGAGGGCAGGGGATAGCTTACTTTTAGATCTCCGCGCGAATTTGGTTCTCGAACGGCTGCCTCGACCAGAAGTCGATGACCTTCTTTTGGAAGAAGTTCCCGACGTTACGTACGAAGCAATCGGTGGTTTAGACGGACAAATAGAACAGATCACAGATGCAGTAGAACTTCCCTACCTCCATCAGGACCTTTTCCGGGAATACGACCTGCCGGCACCCAAAGGGATCCTCCTGTACGGGCCTCCGGGGTGCGGCAAAACGCTAATAGCGAAGGCAGTCGCAAATTCGCTAGCTAAGAAGGTGGCCGAAGCCTCGGGCGATAAGGACGCTCAAAGCTTCTTTATCAACATAAAAGGGCCCGAGCTGCTCAACAAGTATGTCGGTGAGACTGAAAGACAAATTCGACAGATCTTTCAACGAGCTAGAGAAAAAGCAAGTGAAGGATGGCCAGTCATCGTATTTTTCGATGAGATGGAATCTTTGTTCCGTACGCGAGGAAGCGGAATCAGCTCTGACATGGAGTCAACGGTTGTGCCCCAACTGCTTGCAGAGATTGATGGCGTGGAAGGTCTAAGGAACGTCATCGTGATAGGAGCTTCCAACAGAGAGGATCTCATTGATCCGGCTATCCTCCGGCCCGGCCGACTCGACGTAAAGATCAAGATCCATAGACCGGATGAAACGGCAGCATCGGCGATCTTCACGACTTACCTGACACGGGACCTGCCAATTGATCCGCTTGAGATTGACGAACTAGGCGGTGGTGAACCCGACAAAGCAATACGAGTCATGATCGAGCGGACCGTTGAAGAGATGTATCGATCCGAAGACCACAACCAGTTTTTAGAGGTCACATATCAAAATGGCGACAAAGAGGTTATGTACTTCAAGGACTTTGCCTCGGGTGCCATGATCGAGAACATCGTTCGCCGGTCCAAAAAGACAGCGATAAAACGCTCAATTGCAACTGGAAGTTACGGGATTCGGTTGGACGACTTGCTTGGATCCATTCGCCAAGAATATAAAGAGCATGAAGATTTGCCGAACACAACTAACCCAGACGACTGGGCGAAGATTTCAGGCAAAAAGGGTGAACGGATCGTCTTTATCCGGACGCTTCTCAGTGGCGACGATGAATTCGATGGTGAGGGTGGTCGAGCGATTGAGCGAGTTCAGACCGGGCAATATCTCTAAGACGTCTCGACGCAGCTAAGGTCGACCTGTGGCCGTTCATAAGGTTCTGGGAATAGAGACAGAATTTGGGATCCTTCACCGCAACGAGGGTGACTCCAATCCCGTCGCTGCGTCGTCAATGATCATAAATGCCTACGTGAACGGCTTTTTGGAGCGGCGCGTAGGTTGGGATTTTGAAGATGAGCACCCTGGAGTTGACGCGCGAGGTTTTAATGAGTTTGATGCCCTCGCACCGGAAATAGAAACCCACCTTGTGAACGCGGTGCTGACCAATGGTGCCCGCTATTACGTAGATCACGCTCACCCTGAACTGTCCACACCAGAGTGCACTGATGCGCGTCAATGCACTACCTATGATCGGGCAGCTGAAGAGATCTTGATCCGATCTATGGAAAAAGCTAACGAACTTCTCCCAGAAGGAGAAGAACTAGTCATCCACAAGAACAACAGCGATGGGAAAGGAAACAGTTACGGCTGTCACGAAAATTACTTAGTGGATCGTGCCGTGCCGTTTGGGCGGATCGTTCAGCAAGTCATGCCATTCTTTATTTCCCGCCAAGTCTTTTGTGGTGCAGGGAAGATTGGTACAGAAGCACCAGGGCTAACCCATGTCGATGTTCCGTTTCAGATAACCCAACGGGCCGACTTTTTTGAGGAGGAAGTGGGCCTCGAAACGACCCTTAAACGACCCATTATCAATACGCGGGATGAGCCCCACGCAGACAGTAAGAAGTATCGACGCCTTCATGTGATTGTCGGTGACGCCAATATGAGTGAGCTGCAGACTTACCTCAAATTAGGCACCACGGCGATTGTTCTTGCCATGATCGACGATGACATGGCTCCGAGCGATTGTGCTTTTGAAACACCGGTCCAAACCCTTCGACAAATTAGTTATGACATAGATCTAGCGATGGTTCATCGTCTAGCTGATGGCCAAAGGGTGTCGGCCTTGGATGTGCAATGGGCCTATTACGCCTCCGCTGAAAAATGGGCTGACCGCCATGGCTTCGATGTAGTGGGGGGAGAGAAAATAGGAGGCGATTTAATGGCCCGGTGGAGCGCGGTGCTGCAGGCATTGGAGACTGATCCCGACTCGCTCTCAGACTCCATCGATTGGATAGCCAAACGCCGTCTCTATGAGGGGTACCAGGCTAGACACGCCCTCGATTGGTCAGACCCGAAGCTCGCAGCCCTGGATTTGCAGTATCACGATTTGAGGCCAGATAAGGGTCTAGCTAGGCGAATAGGCCTGAAGCGAATATCAGTCGACTCTGAGGTAGAGGAAGCAGTAGTCAGTCCGCCACCCTCCACTCGCGCCTATTTCCGAGGTCGCTGCCTTGAGCGCTACCCAGACGAGATAGTTGCTGCAAATTGGGATTCCATGGTGTTCGATGTTGGTAGCGACCCGCTACGACGCGTCCCAATGCTGGAGCCATTGAAGGGAACTGCTGCTCACGTCGCTAACTTGTTGGATGAATGCGACAATGCAGCTGAGCTTTTACGGCGCTTGGGAACGTGAGAACCCAATAGAATTCTTTGAGTAGGAGGCTTTTCATGGCTGAACGAGAACAAAGACGCCGATCGGCGCCACCAACCGACGAGGTCGAGATCGAGGAAACGACCAGTGGCGACACCGGGGAGGGACTTAAGGCGGAATTAGATGACCTACTCGACGAAATTGATGAAGTGCTAGAAACCAACGCCGAAGAGTTCGTTAAAAACTACGTACAAAAGGGTGGCGAGTGAGTTCGATGCCGTTCTATGTTCCAGGCCAAGATCCTGGAACTGACTTCTTAAGCCTCTTGCGCCTAAATGGACTTGACCCATTTCCGCCTGCGTTGCCGGGCACGATCGACGCGGGTCATGCCACGACCGTCCTGGCGCTGCGGTGCGCAGGGGGAGTCGTGGTGGCTGGAGACCGTCGTGCGACCGCCGGTCATCTAATCAGCCACCGAGACATGCAAAAGGTATTTCCAGCCGACGAACATTCCGCAGTCGCTATTGCGGGTGCTGCAGGTCCAGCTGTTCAAATGGTGCGCGTGTTTCAACTCCAACTGGAGTATTACGAAAAGATTGAAGGAAAGCCCTTAACGTTGGAAGGGAAGGCCAACCAACTAGCGGAAATGCTAAGAGGTCATCTTCCGCAAGCTATGCAAGGTTTGGCCGTCGTTCCGATTTTTGCGGGTTTCGACCGGGCCCGTGATGTTGGACGTCTTTTTCAGTTTGATGTTACGGGCGGCCGCTACGAGGAACAGGACTACGCTACAAGTGGATCTGGAAGCCTTCACGCTGGGACTGTTGTAAAGCTGGGGTACCGATTGGAGTTATCTGAATCAGAGGCACTGTCACTCGCTGTGAAGGCGCTTTGGCACGCAGCCGACGAAGATAGCGCCACAGGCGGACCCGACCCCATTCGAGGAATCTATCCAGTGCTCGCTGTCATAACTGACAATGGCTTCCGGCAGTTGAGTGACGAGGAATCTGGTGCCGTGTTCGCGGACTTCAGAGAAGAACTGGCGGAAGGGTAAAAGCAGATATGGCGATGCCAGGAATGTACGTGAGTCCCGAGCAACTGATGCAAGACCGAGCCGATTACGCGCGAAAAGGAATCTCGCGCGGACGCAGCCTTGCAGCGGTTGAATATCAAGGCGGAATAGCTCTGGTTGCAGAAAACGCGAGTTCAACCTTGAGGAAGGTTTCCGAAATATACGACCGAATAGCCTTTGGTGGTGTCGGCAGGTATAACGAATTTGATCAGCTTCGAATTGCAGGTGTTCGTTACGCTGAACTCAAGGGTTACCAATACAGTCGTGAGGATGTCGACGCTCGCAGTCTTGCAAATCAATATGCCCAAATGCTTGGACAGATCTTTACTCATGAGATGAAGCCGATGGAGGTTGAAATCGTTGTAGCTGAGATCGACTCGAGTGGAGCACCCGAGCTATACCGAATCCAATACGACGGGACAGTCGCCGATGAGCAGCATTGGTGCTGCATTGGTGGCGACGCTGAAGCAGTAATAGGTCGACTGAGCGACGGGTGGTCCGAAGATCTCGACCGTGACGGTGCGGTACGGCTAGCTGTTACGGCCTTGGCAGGACCAGATCGCTCAATTTCGGCAGAAGAACTAGAAGTGGCCGTCTTGTCGGCTGGTGATGGGAGACGTTGCTTCAGGCGACTTGAAGACTCAGAAGCGGAAGCACTTCTATCCGCATAAAGGGTCAGAACCTCTGACGATTCTTCAAGCGCTAGTTCCCCTGGACCGGAAGAAGTAACGATACGGTGGGCCCGTGCAGCGAAGGATTATGGGGCTGGAGAACGAATACGGTGTGACCTGCACCATACGCGGTCAACGAAGACTTAGTCCCGATGAGGTCGCTAGGTACTTGTTCCGACGAGTGGTGTCCTGGGGCCGCTCGAGCAATGTGTTTCTCGCTAACGGCGCCCGTCTCTATCTAGATGTCGGTTCACATCCTGAGTACGCCACCCCAGAATGTGACTCAATTTACGAAGTGATTTGCCACGACCGAGCGGGAGAGCGAATTTTAGAACGCCTCGTTGAGAACGCGGAGGAGCGCTTGACTGAGGAAGGGATTACCGGGAGCACGATTTACTTGTTCAAAAATAATACGGATAGCGCCGGCAATAGTTATGGCTGCCACGAGAACTATCTAACAAGTCGGCGTGACGATTTTTCGAACTATGCAGAGGTCCTAATTCCCTTCCTTGTGACCAGGCAGATCTATACCGGAGCCGGGAAGGTCCTGCAAAGCGCCAGAGGGGCTATGTACAGCATTGCCCAGCGGGCCGAACACATCTGGGAAGGAGTTTCTAGTGCCACGACGCGGAGTCGACCAATCATAAACACCCGAGACGAACCCCATGCTGACGCGGAAAAATATAGACGACTTCATGTCATCGTCGGCGACTCAAACATGAGCGAATACACCTCTTTTCTAAAAATAGGAACAACGGCGCTTCTGCTGAGAATGATGGAAGACCCATCAGTCGTCCTTCGGGACCTCACACTGGAAAACCCAATCCGGGCCATTCGAGAGATCAGTCACGACATCACGTGTCGTAGGCGGGTCCGCTTGGCCAGCGGTCGAGAGGCCAGCGCATTCGAAATTCAATCGGAATATTTAGAACGTGCACAGCGTTTCGCAGAACACAACGACCTCAATGACGAAGAGATGCAAGCCCTGGCGATGTGGGAACACTGCATGGACGGGATTGAACAGGACCCACTTACCCTAGATCGGGAGGTGGATTGGGTAATCAAATACCACCTCATCGAACGCTACAAAGCGAAACACAACCTCGATTTGGGTGATCCACGTGCGGCTCTATTGGACCTCCAATATCACGACATCAATCAAAACAGAGGCGTTTTCTACCTGATGCAAAGGAAAGGGATGGTCGAACGCATTCTCGACGACAGCGACGTGGAAACAGCGATAGATCAACCGCCACAAACAACCCGTGCCAAACTTCGCGGCGATTTTGTTCGACAAGCGAAAGAGCAGAAGCGCGACTATACGGTTGACTGGGTGCACCTGAAGTTAAATGACCAGGCTCAGAGAACGGTGCTCTGCAAAGACCCTTTTTTGGCGCACGACGAGCGAGTTGATGCGCTCATAGCGTCGTTATAGGGGCCAGACATGCCAAGGTTTAGCGCAGAACGGGTCCAAGAAATAATTTCTGAACGAACCGGTCTCCAACGGCTGTTATTGGAGGATGGAAGTAAGGCTTACGCCTTAATTGAAATAGTTGGCGCTGCCAGCCCAGGGGATCTAGTAGTGGTCAACACGACAGCAGTAGATCTTGACTTAGGGACGGGTGGGTGGCACGTAGTTCACTGGATCGAGGGACAGGATGGAGCTTCAGGAGCATTTCGAGGCGACATTCTTAAGGCCCGATATTTGTCGGAACAGACGGAAGTGGAGCCATACGTATCGCAGCGCTCGAACCTTGATGGAGCTCGAGTGTTGCTTTGCGTTTTGCATAGCCATGTTGGAGCCATAGCGGCCGCTTTGTCTTCATCACAGATTGGGTATCTGATGACCGACCAAGGAGCTTTACCCCTCGCGTTAAGTGACCTAGTTGCAGACCTAACCAGAGCCGAGCTGATTTCAAAAACAGCAACAGTGGGTCAAGCATTTGGCGGACAGCTTGAAGCAATAAGCGTTCCTTCTGGGGTAGCTGCCCTCATGGATAACGGATGTAATCAGATTCTCGTTGCTGCAGGTCCCGGGCATGTAGGTACGTCTTCCGATTTAGGATTCTCCGCCATGGAGCTTGCCGGCCACGCATCTGTACTTGGAGCACTTGGTGCTGAGGTCGCACTTTGTGTAAGGGCCTCCGACGTAGATGAACGAGAGCGACATCTAGGAATAAGCCACCATATGACATCAATCTTGAAGGCAACCCCCGCTCAGGTAAGCGTTCCGATTCCACGAGGAGCAGACATATCCTGGATTACCGAGCTGGGACACACCGCATGTTCAGAGGACCCGCTTGATATCAAAAACGCATTGAAGGTTACTGGCCTTGAAATTACAAGTATGGGGAACCCGTTGTCGCTAGATCTGCTCGCCTGTTCCTACCTTGGAGCAGCGGCCTCGTGGCTTTTGAGGGCACCCTGATGTCCGTCACTCGCCCAAAATTAGACTGGCCCAGAAAGTTAAACACCGTTAGGTGGAGAGCGATTCGCGAGTGGGTCGGCGTGGTTGTGGTGGCGCTCATTGCCGCCTTTGGGATTCGAGCAACGCTGCTTCAGACCTACTTCATACCTTCAGAATCGATGACACCAACCTTGGAGGTGGGAGATCGGCTGATGGTTTACAAGCTGGCCTTTCGTTTGGGAGATGTTGACAGGGGAGACCTTGTCGTCTTCAAACGACCACCCGCTCTAGACAACATCGAACTTAAGGACTTTGTTAAGCGAGTAGTGGGTCTTCCCGGCGAGACTGTTTCAGCAGCGAATAGTGTTTTGTTCATAGATGGTGAACCTCTCGAGGAGCCATATCTGCCTCATCAGACTTGGACGCAGGATTTCACAGCTATTGAAGTGCCCCCCGATCACGTGTTCGTTATGGGCGATAACCGGGTTAACAGTCGCGATAGCCGAGTATTTGGGCCAATTAGCGAAGACCTATTAGTGGGCGAAGTCTTTATACGATTGTGGCCTCTCAACGCCTTCGGTCGCCCTTAATTAAATCCTTTTGGGTCTTAGTGTGCTTGGCTAAAACCCGTTTGTAAGCGGTCTACGTGGTCACTATGTACTCCGTCGATTCCCATCCGAACCAGGTCTCGGATCACCCGCACATGTTGAGCGTCCCAGGCTATGCAGTATCGATCGAAACGGTGAAACAGGGTTGTCAATCCGCCACTCCAGTCGCTCTGATGAAGGTTTACAGCGTCGATGCCCGCTGCAGCGAGTTCCGCTGCCCTGCGTTCTGGACCATTTTTCATTTGTTTGATGCGTGTCGAGTTGACTAGTCGAGCACTGGTCGTTGTCCTTGCGGTAGCAAGTACCTCCCAATCTGGGTGACACAACCACAACCGAGCTTCGGCTTGATACTCACGAGCAAGCAAAAATACTTTCTCGAGAGCATCATCATCTTTGATGTCGATAGATAGTTCGAACTCCGTACCGCAGGTGCGATAGAGGTCTTCTAGAGACGGGATGTGCGAGGGTAGATCAACGCGAAGCAGTTTGGAGATTGGTTTGCGGCGTATTCCCGTTCGAACAAACCCGTCATGATCCAATACTGGTACTCCATCGCTGGAAAGCCAGACGTCAGTTTCCAATCCGGTCGCCCCCAGTCGCAGCGCGAGTTCGAAAGCACCGAGCGTATTTTCCGGGGCATGGGCCCGCGCCCCACGATGGGCGAACTGAATCGCTGGATTCCTAAGCGACGGCAGGCGTTGTTGCACTAAACCATCATTCTCTATTAGCCCCCAGGCACGCAAGATTCGTCCTAACGTAACTACGTGATCGCTTTCGGTGTCGCAGGGCTATTTGTTTTCGTTGTCCTTGGTGTACTTCTCTGGCGTCAAGTAACAGTCGTCAAGGCCGAGGTAGAAACAACCGTTCGGAACATCGAAAACGCCTTTCTTGCTGTCGGAGGAATAACCCGAGAAGTAGAACGAGCCGAAGTTCATTTGCAGCGCCTCGCAAAGCTACGTGTTAGACGTCTTATCGTTAGCCGTATCTTTAGTCACCGCCGACAACGTCTCCTAGGCCGCCCTAGGACCTAGCCTCATTGTTGTGAATCTCACGCCCAACGAGATACTAATTATCTGCTTGGTTGCGCTAATCGCCCTCGGCCCGAAACAGCTTCCTGATGCGGCGCGAAAAATAGCAAAGGGATTCAGTGAGCTAAGGCGACACAGCTCACAGTTGCAGGCTGGTATCACCTCGGTAGTTGATCGGGCTGTCGAAGAATCACACGATCAAGAACTTTTGAGGCAGGGCCAACAAGACGACGCGTCGGCCCCCAAGGAACCAGAGGATAGAGGTCCTGAATGAGATTCGGGAAGAGATCTCGATCTTCCCCGGCGACATTCTGGGAACACGTAACGGAACTTCGGGCACGTCTCATCGGAAGTTTGATCGCGATAGCTGTGATGTCTGTGGTTGGACTGCTTACCTACAATTGGTTGTTGGAGAACATCTTTCTACCCCCGTACTGCAGAGTGCTCGATACTCAGGGAATCGACAGGGCATGCACCCTGGTTATTACAGAGCCACTTGATGGTTTCAAAACCCGAATACGCGTTTCGCTTTATGTGGGCTTGGTGTTATCTATGCCGGTTTTACTATGGAACCTTTGGCGGTTCATCACTCCGGCTTTGGATCGGCGAGAAAAGCGTTACGCAATTCCCTTTGTGTTAAGTGGTGTCCTTCTTTTCGCTTTAGGTGCCGTCGTCGCCTATTCGACTTTCGAGCGGGCTCTCGAATTTCTTATCTCTTTTGGAGGCGATTCTGTTGATCCTTTGTTCTCTCCGGGTGCATACCTTGGTTTGATCACTTACATGATGATTGCCTTTGGAGTTGGGTTTGAATTCCCAATTTTATTGGTGTTTCTTCAGATGGCTGAAATAGTTACTCCTCGCCAGTTAAGCGGCTTTCGACGATACGCAATTGTAGGAATCGTGGTCGTGGCCGCCATCATTACGCCCTCCGGCGACCCAATCTCGTTGGCGGCGCTGTCCCTCCCGATGTACGTCTTTTTTGAGATCTCGATTCTCATCGGACTTATGCTTCAGCGATCGAGGCGCCGCCACAGAGAACCAGAAAGTCGATGATGGGAGAATCAGGTTCAAAGTTGTTACAGGAACGTGGAATAACTGCCGACGAATTTCAGAAACGGAGTTTCGCTGCCATCGACAATGGGTCTTCTGTGCTTGTCGCTGCACCCACATCGTCTGGCAAGACGTTGGTTGCCGAATACGCCATTGAGAGCGCGTTGGCGTCGGGCAAGACAGTCGTTTATACAACCCCAATCAAAGCACTTTCTAACCAAAAGTTTAAAGACTTAGCCAACTGGCTAGGTAAGGAAAAAGTTGGGTTGTTGACTGGGGACAACGCAATCCGCCCCGACGCTGACGTTGTGGTTATGACGACCGAAGTGCTCAGGAACATGATCTACGCATCAAGTCCGGCGCTGGCAAATCTCGGTTTAGTGATCCTTGATGAGGTTCATTTCTTGCAAGACCCCTACAGGGGGCCTGTCTGGGAAGAGGTGATCATGCAGCTTTCTGCCTCCGCCCGTTTGGTCTGCCTGTCGGCAACAGTCAGTAACGCCCATGAGGTTGCGGGATGGATCGGAGAGGTCCACAGCGAATGCGAAGCAATTATCGAAACCACGCGACCCGTTGAACTCCACGATCATTTTCTCGTTTTCGACAAACGCCATCGACGAGTTCAGGAATTTAGAACTTTGCGGCACGGTGAAAGCAATTTCGAAGTTGAACGATATTTGGGGAAGATGAGCGAGCAGAGAAATAGGGGTCCCCAAGGACGCGGCGGTGCTGTTGGTCGCCCTCGGAGAAGCGAGGTTATAGAACACTTAGGCAACGCAGACCGTTTGCCAGCGATTTTCTTTATCTTTTCTAGGCAAGGCTGTGATGATGCGGCGCAAGGCTGCCTCGACTACAACATCGATTTCCTTGATGGACGCGAGAAAGTCCAGGTAGAACGAATAGTCGAACAACATGTTGCAGAGATCTCACGAGAAGACTTGTTGCTCTTGAATTTCGAGCAATGGGTGGAGGGACTCAAAGCCGGAATCGCAGCACATCACGCGGGTATGGTCACCCCATTTAAAGAGGCAGTTGAGGACTGCTTTGCAGCCGGACTTTTGAAGGTGGTATTCGCGACCGAGACCCTTGCAATGGGTGTCAACCTGCCGGCTCGGTCGGTCGTAATTGAGCAGTTAAGTCGATTCAGAGGCGAGGGCCATGCGGTCCTCACGCCAGGGGAATACACCCAGCTAACGGGGCGCGCAGGTCGCAGAGGGATCGATTCGACAGGTCATGCCTACTCTCTTTGGAGTCCCTACGAATCTTTCAGACAATTGACCCAACTTGCCAAAAGTAATGATT
>Ga0066850_10000491_pt1 | contig 21361 bp, 26 predicted proteins | sample ETNtaG_4_FD_67282 | JGI IMG/M metagenome (GOLD analysis project Ga0066850, IMG submission 67282) | Marine microbial and viral communities from oxygen minimum zone, Eastern Pacific Ocean - ETNP201406SV67 | ecosystem: Environmental > Aquatic > Marine > Oceanic | place: Pacific Ocean: Eastern... | reverse complement strand
TTTACTCGATTAATTATTTCCATAGTTCCTCCTAAGATTTATTACATGCTTCACTAACTTCATGATTAATTCTTCTCCCCTGGAGTCTGTTTTTTAGCTTTTTTAGTAGACTCTGGAGTACCCCAATCTGGTAATTTCTTTTTCTTATCCCTCATAAGTATCTTTGTAGCTCTATCGATACCTTTTACTCGCTTTGCAGCTTTTCTTTCAGGACCTTTTTCATAATTTTGATCAGGATGATCGCCACCTGCACGAGCAATTGTATCAGCGGCACCTTGTCTTTGACCTAAATGGTAAAGATGTCTTGTGGAATAATCTATATATTTTAATGCTTTCCCTTTTGATATCTCATTGATTTTTTCTTCTTCAACTTTTTCTTCAGTCTCTTTTCCTTGACCTAAATCTCTATATAATTTTTTAACTTTAGCCCTAGGCATTCTTTCGACATCATTAATCATTGATGGCTGTTTTACTATTTTTCTTAATGCAGCCTTAATAGAACCTGGACTTCTGCCGACCATTATTATATCTGGTAAACCTTCAACCGATACCTTAAACATCATACCTGTTTCTTTACCTGTTGTCATACCTTCTCTAATATCAGAAAAATTTTTCATTAGTCATCATCTCCCAATTGAACATTAGCTGGAGCTTTATACACGTTTTGTAAAGCTTTAATTAATTTTGGAATATCTTTTACTGGCATTTTAACAAATCCTGCACCTTTTGCCCAATTCATTTTATCACCTGGCATAGCTTTAATTTGTGTTATTTGAACACCATAACCCTGCTTTGCAGAATACCTTGCTAATCCAATATGTTTTGATCCACCTTTCCAATTTGTAGACTCATTTAAATATGTTTTTAATCTAGTAGGTCTTATTGATTCTTTTACATGCACACCTTGTTCTGCACCACCTGCATGATTATCAACATATTTTTGAAGTTTCTTCTTATCGGGATGTGACAAAGTAACATCATCTCCTCCCATCATATTTGGCCTGTGTACTTTTACACCTATTCCAGCTAGTTCTGCATGTTTATGACCTATAAAATAATCTACCTTTGCAGTTGCTTCACTTACAGATCTTTCTTCATTTTTTGCATCTAGATAAGCTGCTATAGCCATATCTCTTTTCTTTTCATCGGATTTGCCCTTAAATTGAGGAGCATCGGACTTTTTAAAATCCTTTATCCAATTACCTATTCCACCTTTTAATGGCATTATATCCTCCTTAAATTTGATTCTTTATTTTTTTTATTAGTAGCAATAGTTCTTGCCATATCCATCATTCTATCATGACGATTAGCAGAAATTTTCTTTTGCCTATCTATTTTCTTTTTAGTTTTGGCTAAAATATTTTCTTTAAAAGATTTTAAACCTATAACTTTTTCTCTTGTTTTAAACATTTCAACTGAATCCAACCAAACATTTTTAAAATTTTCCCAATTTTTATTTTCTAAAACCAAATAATTAGAACCTGTCCTTTTAATTGTAGCTACTTCATTAGTTTTCTTAATTCTTACTTTATCACCTTCTTTATATAAACTACCTTTAATATAATTTTCTCTTATATTAGATACTTCAGCTAATTTAATTTGATTTTTAAATTCTTTTTGTTCCTTAAGACCCATACCAGTTCTTACTGAATTATATAATTTCTTTGCATCTGGGTTTGACATACTTTTAGGTAAACCTTGAGAAAATGAAGTAAAATCTTTTTCCATTACTGCTTGTCTCATTTTAGAAGCAGACATACCCTTAGCACCTTCTGCATCTGGATCTCTATCACCAGCAGATTTAACTAATATACTTTCAAAATTATAAAAACCATGTCGGCCTTTTTTACCATTATACTTATTTAAAAGAGTTTCAAATTCTAAAGTTCGGTCGGATCCGACAACCATACAAACTCTTTTATAACCTTCAGAATATAATTTACTAGCTACTTCAAATACATTTCTAACTTTTTTATCAGACATTATCTGTCTTGCATGTCTAGGAAACATTTTCCTAGCATATTTAACTTTTTCTGAAAATAGTAAAGGATTTTTCTTTTTATCTTGAGATTGTGAAAGATAAATTCTATATGGATTTCTTCCAGATTTTTTAGAAAGAGTTTCCATTAATTTTTCATGACCAATTGTTGGTGGATTCATTCTACCAAAAGTAAAATAAAGTGATTTTTCTTCTTCAACTAAATATGATTTAAACGAACTTATCATTATTTTTTCCAGGAACCCTTTTTTCTGGCGATTTCAAGTCTTCGTTTATCTTTAAGGCCTATAACTGATTTACGATTTACTATTCTTTGCCATACTGGTCGTTCTAATTTCTTTTCGATACTTTGTATTTGTGAAATACTCATATCACCTTTCTTTTTACCCTTGGCTAATTTTTTAAAAGCATTTCTCCACTCTTGACGCTTGGATCTACGTTTAAGAACAGATTGTGTAGCCATTCTACGCATGGCTCTTTTCTTACCTAAAGCAGCTTTATGCTTAGTTTTACCCACTCTCATACGTATAGATGCTTTTCTTTTATTTGCGATAGATTGGGCTTTATATCTTTCACCTAAAAGAGTTAAAATATCATCTAGAGTATATTTAGATTCATTTTGCCTTTTTAATACTGCGGCAACTTGAGGATGTTTATGAATATCTTTAGAAAGTTTATTCATGGCATTTACTGCGCCAGTCATATTACCTTGTGCATATCTAGGATCTGATGCGATTCCTATGGCTTGTTTGATGTGTTCTGGAGAATGTTCAGTTGCTTCATTAGCATACCATTTAGGTGGACTTGGTTTAAATTCAGTACCTTTTGATAAAGCTGTATTACGCGCATTGTCTTGATATTTTTTCTTTATCGCAGCATGCTTTTCATCTGATTTTTTCATAAGGTACTGAAATCTTTCCCAATCAGATTGAGATTGTTTTTTCTTTTTTTCTTGAGATTTAGTCCATTCTTCAGAACTTTCATTCCTTTTTAATTTATTCTTTTTTAAATTATATGATATTTCTAATTTTTTATTTGGTTTATTCCAAAAAGCATCTCTTCCAGCTTTTCTTTTTGCTTCTTTTTCTCTATCTTCATCTGAAACGGCTTCATTTGTTTTTCTTCTAAGTTTGTCAGTAGCTGTAATAATACCGCCTAATCTATTTTGGGACTTCTTCTTATCCTTTGGATCTACTTTTCTTTTTAGATCCATCATAGATTGACCTTTTTCAAATCCTCTTAAATAATCTTTAGTACCCATATCCGTGGCTGCTTTTTGTGCATAATTGGATAATGTCTTTGCAGATAATTCATTTAATTTAGATTCATTTGTTTCGGCATGTTTTTGGAAAGCTTTTTGAACGGAAGGGTGACCGTGTAATTCAGGATAATTCTTTTTTACATGATTAATCAGACCACTAGTATTACCTTTAAATTTATCACTCTTGACTAATTTTCCAATTTCTTTCATATGAATTGGGTTAGTAGAATAAGCAATACCGGTAGGACCTCTATCTTTTACTAATTTATTATAGTTTTTAGCCCAACCTTCATCAGTTCTTTTTCTTCTATATGCTCGGTAATTTATAGATTCGTCTTCGCCGGGTCTATATTCAACAGTGTAAAAATCTTTAAATGATAATTTATTACTATTTTTATTTGGCTTTTCTGCCATTTTTTATCTCCCTGGTTTATCCCATCCCTTTATTATATTGGGTGAAAAGTTGGCGAAGGAAAACTCCATTCGATCAACAATTTTCACTGCATCACCACCAAGTTTATCTATTGCAACATAGCCTTCCTGGCCAGTAGAACGATATCCTTTTTTTGTCTTTAAGAACGTTTGTGTTCTGTTAAGTTTGTTTAATATATTTATAATTTTCAATTTCGCTAAAACTATTACTTTTTGTAAATCAAACATTTTTTTAAGATTTGCTCTATTAGAACTAGAGAAAAATGATAATATTTTATTTAATTTTGCTTGTTGACTTGATTTACCTTTTTCTGTTTTCCTCTTAGATATTTCGGAATCGTATCGTCTTTTGATCCAATTAATGAGCCCGGAAACATGCTTAGATGTATTGATAATAATCTGCCCTTTTCTAACAAATGAGTTATTATACGTTTCAATAAGTTGAGCAAGATCATTATTATTCTCCAAAGATCTAAGGGTAGTTGCACTAATTTGATTAAATAAGTACCCAGCGTGACTAAGATATTCATTTACGGCCTCTGTATCTTTTTTTGACATAGTATAATTAGTCATATCTCTTAACATTGCATCTTGTGACCAGACATTTACACTTTTATTTAATTTAGAAACATTAACACCATAAGATGCTTTCATAGTTTCAAATGTTTTACCCTTATATGTAGTATGCCAAACAATACCTATTTTTGACTTTTTAATAGTTTTGGCCATTTCAGTATTTGCAGGTATAGCATATACAATGGTATTGGGATGAAATGTGATATAAGGTTTACCTTTAATTTTAGATACTTTTAAATCTGGTTTGTCGAATAAGAAATCACCTTGAATAACACCTGTGATACCTAATTCAGGTAAATATTGTAATGCTGCTTTTAACTTAGTAGCCAAATCGCCAGAAGTATCAGCATCCACGTCCTTAGCAGTATAATATACTTTCGGTGATTTATTGAAAATCCCCTTTTTCGCAACAAAGAAATTACCGTTTCTGGGATCAGTACCAGCAAAAACAGCAGGAGCACCATCCCACTTAACACTAACTGAACCATCATGTACGCCTCCTAATGTATCTCTCAATGATCTTAAAGCTAATATAGCTTCTCTAGTACCTTTTACTCCACCATAGAGAACCTTGTCCTCTATATGGGTCATATGAGTATTCTTTTGTTCTGATATGAATTCTGTAAAGTTCATTTTTAATGTGGAACTACTTCACCGTTTTTCATCTTTTTCTTTGTATTCCCGACAGCAGCTAAAGAACTTTTAGGGTCTGATTGGGAATTAAATTTATATGTAAATGAAGCAATTGGTTTCCCTTTATGTTTTATCACATGGCCTGTACCAGTGTGATGTATGGTTACATTTTTGTGAAAATGTGGATCGTTTAAAACATGCTCATGATCGTCACCTGGATGACTTATATGGTTTTTATGTTCACCCTTAAATACTGTACTAGTTAAACGAATGTGTTCGTGACCATGTTTTTGCATAGGTGTTTTCTTTGCAGCTAAAACATCTCTGATGTGTTGTTTTACGTGATCGTGATCTTCTTTTTTACCACTTTTTAATTTACTAGTTAAATGTTCAGCATGTTTTTTAGCTTGTGAAGTAAGAAAACCCTTATTCAAAGCTTTAATTTTTTCATGTTTTTTTGGATTATTTTTAGCCCATTCTTTTCTTTTTGCTGCACTAGAATATGCTTCACCCCTTTTATTCTTTTTTAATTCAGGGGCAAGTTTATGTATGGCATCATGATGATCTTTATGTTCTTGTTCAGAAGTCGGATGCATAGTTTCATGGCCATGATTAGAAGTACCTATATTCACACTAGATTTATCAGTATTTTTTAAACTGACTCCATGATGTCTTTTTGTTCCATCATGATGTTTAGTAGTAATACAAATATCAGAAGAATCCTGTTTTTGTGATGCATGTATTCCAGTAGATGAGTGTAAATCTCCAGGTTTAGATGTCCAATGAATTGTGTGTATCTTATTACCTGGGTGATTTTTCTTAATATGTTCTTTTAATTTATTTGCCGCTGCTTTGGCTTTATTGTGTGCATGATCATATTCTTTTTTACTCATAGTAGCTTTCATTTTATCATGAGCTTCTTGTGCACTCTCACCATTTTTATTTGGGTGATTAGGCATATGAGTTTGATTATTTAAATGATAACCAGTTAAAATTTCATGCATTACACCGTTGCGATTATTTTTAGCATTAGCAGACATTGCAGCTTCTGTGGCTTCCGATAATGTATGAAATGTTTTAAATTTTAAATTTTTAATCATTTCTTTCTCCTAAAATATTTAATACACTATCACTATATCATATTAAGTATAATTTGTAAAGTGTTTTCTACTTATATTTATACCTTTTATTTTCTTTTTCACGATTTATACGCGTAGAATATTTTAGAGTAGAATATTTTAAAGCTTGTTGTCGTCTTTTATTTACTTCAGTAGGGTGATTACCTTCATAAATTCTTTCCCAATCTTTTACTCTATTTTCTTTGGCCCAATTAGCTAAACACTCTCTGTCGTGTTTGTTACCTCTTCCCACTACGATACCTGTATTGCAATATAGATACAAAGTATTAATATAACTATTTTACCATAGTCAAGGTCCCATGCAGTACCTTCACCGTATTTGTCTAATATTTCTCTAAGTTTTGTCATTTATTTTCTCCAATAATCCTTTCACATCTTTAGGATTTTCTTTTAATTGATTTCTAGCAAAATATAATCGTTCCAATCTCTTTTTTGTAGATCGATCAGTATTATGCCCTTTACCCTGTTTACTTTCCAAATGAGCGATTTCTTTTTCAATAGGTCCGAGACCTAGAGCCATAGCTCTAGCATCTCGATCCATATTCCTTAATCCTCGCATTAAGCTGCCTCTGCAAAATCAACAGCAGATTGTAGGGCATCTTTTTTCCTTTTATGGTTATAACCAAACCAAGAAGAATAAAGACGATTATCATCATTTCTTCCTTGAACGTGATCAGTTACATAAGTAACGGAATTAAATGCCTGCCACCAAGAACCTTCGGCAAATTTTGAACCAGGTTGAGCTTCAAGAGCGTCATAACAAAGTTTAGCATTTCTGGATAGTGTATCCACAGCTAATTCTTTACCTTGAACTTTTTTATCAGTAGTTCTTGGCCAAATTGTGTTATAATATTCCAAAAGAGCAGCTGCAGTATATCTCTTTTTACCGAGAAATTCAGCCATTTCTTTATAAGTAGCAAGTTTTTCAGAAGCAATTCCAAGAGTTTCTTTTACTGTATCTGGGTTGAATTCAACTCTGTGTCCAATTCTGACAGATTTTTCAACTTCTTGGTCAAGTGAAAGTGAAAGAGTATTATTACAAACAACTCTGATAGGAGTAAATCTAATATCGATTGATTTACCATATTTGTGAGGGTTTGAAAAAAGTAAATATGAATCTACTTGATCACCTTTGAAAAGGTCAAATGATTCTTTTACCTTGGCTAATGCCCATACCATCTGACCACCTTTTAGTGAACCAGCAGTGTGCATTTCCATATTTCCGGCTAATACATATTCTCCGAAAAAATTAAAAGCATCTTCGTTTTGAACTGGATTCCAATTTTCACCAACATTAGTTAAAATTTTTCCATCAGTATCTCTTACTAAAGATTTCTGACCAGTAGGCATTTTTTCACCATTGAATTCAATAAAAGATTCAACTTCTTCGACACGCCAGTCTAAACCGGCCTTTTCCATCATCATTGTTGGGGTTAATTCGTTTGATACAGGAACCCCTAATCCGTGCCACGGAACTTCTCCTGCATAGGCCATTGTTTCAACTTCATGAGCCATTATATATCTCCTTTTTCAATATATGTCATTTTTTTCATTATGTTTATATTATAACACAATTTAAATTAAATGTAAAGTGTTTTTTTTAAATAATTTAAATTTTTATTTATAGTGTTACATAAATGTTACATAAAATGAAATACTATATTAAATTATGTTTTTTGATATTGATAATAAAGTGTCCCAATCAATAGTATAAATATTAATCTAATTAAGGAGTTGTGATATGGTTAGTAGAATTTTAAATGGAATAGGATGGAATCCTAATCACTTAGCAGAAGCTGAGGTTGTAAAATCTCGTGCTTTAAAAGATGAAAAGGGCGGATATTGGTGGCATGCCAAACTAGCTTTTAAAGAAGCTGGCTTTTCATTTTTAATGTCTATAGGTTGGTTACTCCATGGCATTTTTCCATGGCTATTCGATTTTAAACTTTTAGAAGCACAGGTAGATAGATTAAGAATGATTTCAAGAATATTACCAGATCTTCCATTGTTTAAAAGAGTAAAGTTTCTAAAGAAATAATATGTTATATCCCGTAGGTGACGGGTGTATTACTTTTTCAAGCGGGACTACCGGTACACCCAAAAGAATTTGGCATTCAAGGGCAAAAATCAATTCAGCTCTCAAAGTTTATAAAAGAACTCACGATTTAGATTCAAGTTCTCGTGTTTTAAATTTCTTATCACTAGATCATATTGGTGGTCTAATGATGGATTTATCTGGTAAGTATGTTGGAGTTGAAGTTAGTAATATACAATTTAATGTATATAAATTTCTAGATGAATTAAAAGAATATAGTCATACTATGTTACCTGATTCTATAATTACTGCTTTAAGAAAAACTAAGAAATTTACACATTATAATTTTTCAAATAAATTTATACATTGCGGTACTGAACCTCATACTAAAGAAAACATAAGAGCTTTAGTTGAAAGAGGGGCAACTGTATTTTGTAATTGGGGAATGACTGAAATAGGGCCCATATGTATACATACTACATTTAAACCTCACGATGTTGATTCGGTTGAAAGATACTTTGCACCTGGTGCTTTACTTGGTGATAATTTTGAAATTGAATGGAAGATAGATGACGGAGAACTTGTTGTAAGAAGTGCAATGTCAATTTATAAAGATTGGCATTATACAGGAGATATAGTTAATTATGAAAACAACACCTTATATTATATCAGAAGACAATAGATTTCTTATCATATCAGCAAATTCTGGAGGACGTGGATTTGCTATGGGTAGAATTGTCTGCTGCCATGAAGATGTTTATTGGTATGTAAATGAAACAAATGGAAAAACACCATGGGATCATACTGAAGATCATACATGCACAGAACGTAAATTAGCAAAAAATCATTTTGATAGAGTACTTCCTTGTGGTAACATTTTACCGATGTTTGGTGAACGAGTATCTCGTTTTTGGGATAATGAAGGTTGGATATTTCAATGGCAATACCTTATAAAGAACTTAGACTTGCCTGATAAAAAGCTTGTATATATTTCGCATGATTCACCAAAAGAAATACGAAGCTGGTTTCCTAATAGTACAATCATAAATATATTTGATGATGATAGTTTTGATTCGTCTCAATGGCATTTAAAAACTTCAGCTAATTATAGAATAGATCATCATTTTAGTGGAATGAAACCAATGGAAGTAAATAGATATCAAGGGATTTTAAATGAAATCATTGAAAATAAAGAAAATGCTATGACTCGAGATATATGGTTATATAGTACATTTCAGACATTAGATTGGGATCCAGAACTTACTAAATTATATGAACAGTATGAACAACATCGTATTCGGTGTGAAAATAAATTAAGACAAATGCAAACAGAATATTGTGATATTAATATCACATGGAAAACACTTGATATAAAAATATTGAGTCCACTATTAGGTAAATTAGATTGTAACTATGACAAAGTACTTCGTAACTCAAAACTTTGAAAAGTATAACTTAGATGCATTTTTAAGAAAGTGTAAAGATCTAGATTTCGTTAATAATGTGTCTAGAGAAAAAATGAGATTTGATTGGATCAAAGAAAATAATGGAGCATATTGGGCTTTTGTAAAAGACAACGATATTATTTGTATGTCAGGGTGTCATCCTTTTGAATGGTATAAAAATACTTATAGGATTGGATATAGATCAGCAACAATTCCTGGAGAAGATCCATTCAAAGGATTTTCAAAATATGGGTATAATGGAATACCTAATAGAGTATTATTTCAATATCAAATAAGATGGTGTCAAAGTTTTGGAATTAAAGATTTTATTCTCACAACAAATTCTAAAAGTAAAGATAAACATTTATACATGTCACATATGATGGAAGTAAAAATAAATGAATGTACAAATTTATCTGAGTATCTTGGGGATATTCAATTATTTGGAGTTCAGCAATCTTTATGGAAATACAATATTGGTGTGTATATCGAAACACTCTCAAAACTAAAACCAAAACCGTATTATATTATAGAGGATTTAAAAAGTGATTAGAAACAAATATTTGTTTGAATTAGATTATGAATATGATATTGAAGCCTTATTGGATTTATATAATCGGCATGAGCTGGTAAATTATAAGCATCAAGTTACGGGTCGAAAGCTAGGATTTTCTCATTGCTATACTAAAGAATTGTTTGAAGAACCAATAGTACAAAAAATTATTAAAGATTTTAAATATCTAAATCTGAACTTTGAATTTGGTGATCATTGTGCAAGTGCCGGGTTTACTTTGTGCGAAAGCCGTATGACACCAGACTGTACGATTATTCCTCATGTCGATAATTTAAGGCCTTGTTGTCTTACACTTCCTTTAACATTTCCTCAGATTGTACAATTTTATGAAGGCGATGAAGTAGTATATGAGTATAAATATAGTAAGGCAATAATTGGTAACGTTGGTAGAAAAAAACATGGTGTTCCATATTCTCCAGAACTAAGAAGACAATTTCAATTAGATGTGTTTAATACTTGGGATGAAATAAATGAAATTTTTGAAGCAGAATAATGACTTAGCAATTACTTCTAAAGACGATAAGATTACTTATCGCGATTTTTATGTTAAGATTAAAAAATATGGAGAACAATTAAAAAGTCAGGGTATTACACCAGACGATCGAGTATTGGTTATTAGTGATCCAGACCAGATGATTGAAACGATTGCATGGGCATACGCAACATCTCTTATTGGTGCTAGTCCTGCCAACGCTAGCATTAAACAGAGTCAGGAAGAAATTACTTTAAAAAGTAAATCTGCTAATGTAAAAGCTCATGTATGGTGTGATGGTACAATTAAGATTGTAAGTGATAAATCTGGTAAACAACACCCAGATGAAAACTTTGTATATTTTTCCAGTAATACAACTATTAAAAGCCAAAATTTATACACAACAGAACCCAGTTTCTTTTATTACCCGAATGACTGGAAAACTGGATTTGCTAGTGAAGATACTCTCAAACTATTTCAATCAAAACTTGGGAAAGTACCACTGTCACAGTTAAGTGCAATGGGTTGGGAAATTGCCTATGCACCACATAATGTTTCTGTAATGCTAATGTCGGGTGGTACTTATCATTACGTGGGACATGAATCGGAGTTTGCTACAGCACAAAAGAAATATAAAACCAATTGTATATCAACCTATCCAATTTCTATCGAACGTATATGTCAGAATAAAATAGAGCCTCCAATTACTTTTGTTGAAGTGTCTGGTGGGTCTTTCATTCCTAGCCTTGTAAATAAGATTCGTGAACAAATTAATCCAAAATATATTTCTAATAGTTTTGGTACAGTGGCCGGCGGATTGCTATTAACAAAAATTATTGAATCTAATGATTCCGCAGAGACAATTGAATATATGAATACCTATGAGGTAACAGGCCTGCGCACAAAATTAGATGCAAGCGGCGTGTTATTTTTTTCTCGTAATAATAGTACATGGATTGATGATGGTGATATGTTTGAACTAATCGATGGTTCATATAAATTTAAAACACGAATACATGATGAGCATTTAAATTTTAAGGGTGGTAAAATTAGTACCTGGGAAATTGAAGGTTATGCAAATGATTTACTGAAAACTGTAAAAGGTTGTGGTGATCATACATATGTTTTTCCAATGAAAGGTTTAGATGGCCACCATAGGCACGGTTTGATTTATAGTGGTAGTGTTCCTGTAAATGACGTCAAGGAACGACTTAGTGGATTGATATCATATAAGAGACCAAATGCCATTTATAGAGTATCAGATGATTTTTGGGGAATAGATATTAAAGTATCCCGTGGTCGAATGGCAGAAAAGATTGATCAGCAAAGAAAATATATTATTGAACAATGTTAATTAGTATTTTACTTTTTTTAAATTAATTTAAAAGTGTTACATAAATGATACACTTAACCAGTAATATATTTTAATGTATCTTTAATACTCTCTTCAGTTAAATTTACATTTATAACTACAAAATACCAAGGATTAAGTTGAGTATTAAAAACTGTGTGTGTTAATGCAGTATCTATAAAATATAATTGATTGGATTGAAATTCTAGTTTTGTATTTTCTAATATAAAAAAATTATTAGAAGTATCATATGTTACAGGTAAAAATAATCTAAATGAATGTATGTCAAAATGTTTATTGTCTCGATGTGGTGGGAAATATCCACCACTATTTAATCTTATAATATGTGTTCGACCGATGTGTTTTTTTAGAGGGTCCAATACTTCACTAAAATATTTGTATATTTCTGTTTTAGCCGTAAAATCATTTTCTGTATGAGCTATGCCAGTTCTATTATAATATTCATATAAAGAATCTAAATCTGGTATACCAGACATTTCTCCATCTAAACTTGTAATACTTAATGCTTCTCTATTAATATTTTTACTTGGATTATATTGAATCCAATTATAATTTTTTAAATTATTTAAATTTAAATTCAAATGAAGATCTAAAGGATAATAATCTCCAAATCTGGTTAAAATGGGGTATAAATTATTTTGTTTCATATTAAATTTAATCATAATCTTTTAATACACTATTAAGTCCTAATGCCACAATGTTAAATACCACTAAATCTTCTAATGCAGATTGAGTAATAAAAGTCATAAGTGTATCTCTATGTGCATTACCTTCTGCACCTATTTTCCACTCATATTTTCCAACTTTCTTTTCAATTATAGCACGACTTTCTGAATTATTTGACATTTTACGTAATGCATCTTGTAATATTTTTGCATTAGGATTTCCTTTATTTACCCATAATGCTTTTTGCATTCCATCTCTAAATGACTTTACAAGTTTATATGCATCATACATATAACCCTTTGGATAAGTGCCCCATTTTCTTTTATACAATTCTTCAAATTGATAACCTGGATAGTTTGGATCATCTGCATGTGTACCATCTTCTTGTAAAATACCATGATGAAACCAGATTTCAGCATTTAAATCAGGTTCTACATGTTTTTTATATGCAGCCGGATTTTCTCTCGTACCTGTAAGTTCCCCACGCTTAAATGCTAAACGTCTTTCACTTCCACTCATGCCTTTAACCCATGTTACATTATCTTGAAAACAACTTATATAAGATTCAATCATCAATAAAGGACCACATATCAACATTGTAAATGCATATGCTTCTGGTGTTTGTCCACTACCAGCTGCAAAACTCGGCTGTGACATATCTGCACCAATACGTTTACCTGCAATAATATTAAGATTCATCAAACCAATACTTTCGTATTGACGGTAATCATAATCAACTTCTTCTTGTAAAAAAGAAACACCATTACCACCATGTGATACCATAATTACTTTATCATCATCACGCATTTCATTATGCCATTTATTAAACCCTGGAATATCTCTTGCTCCTGGAATATGTTTAATATTAATATCTTCATCTAAATATTTTTCTAATTCTTTAGCAACAATTTCTGCCCATACACTTGTGCCTCCGCCAGGCTTTTGTGGTACTACCATTGTATAATCTGCATGTGCGGCTGAAGCCATTAATGCAAACACTAAAAATAATTTACGCATAGTCAATTTTCCTTTTTGATGTCAAACCCCATAATAATACTATTATGGTTGTAATAATTAATCCTAAGAATATATACCTATCTGTTAACTTATCAATTGTATAAAGTCCTGACATTTGAACAGTTAATGCTTCTATTCTATCTGATAATATAAAAGCGAATAATAATGCAGGCCTGCTAAATTTATATTTTTTAGCTAGTATTCCTATAACGCTACATATCGCAAGTATAAAATAATCTTCCCAACCTCCTGTGTATTGCACACAGGCGAGTATTATAAAACCTAACAATATTGGGAAATAATATTTGTAAGGTATTGTTGCTATTCGTGAAATAATAGGTGTTGTAAGTAAACATAAAAAACCTACAAGTATAGTAGCAGACATAAATCCATATAACATACTATCAAAGAATTTTTTATCATTTGCAAGTTCTAATGTGCCTAACTCAAAATCTAAATATGCAAATAAACCTATAATGATAGCAGCAAAGCTTGCGCCAGGTATTCCAAATAATACTGTAGGAATCATGCTTGTTGCTTTTTGTGCGTTATTCGCTCCTTCAGGTCCAATGATTCCTTTTATATTGCCAACACCAAATTTATCTTTAGGATGTGCTGCGATAGTTGAACTATATGCAACCCAATCTGCAACAGCTCCACCTAATCCTGGAAGTAGTCCAATAAATGCACCAATAAAACCTCCGCGCATTGCATCCCATTTATGATTCCATACAGCAAGCATTCCTTGTTTAGTTTGTGTACTATTTGCTGAAGTAGGCATTGATGTATTAATTCTTTGTTTAAGTCCATAAAGCAATTCAGGTATAGCAAATAACCCCGCAACAAAAGGCATTAATTGTACACCATCGGCTAAGTATTCCCAACCACCTGTCCATCTATCAGCATTTGTACTTGGATCAACTCCTATTAATCCTATAAACAATCCAACACATAACGCAATTAAACTTCTAAACCAAAATTTATTTGTTACAAATGTTACACATACTAATGCTAACATTGTAAATGCCCATAGCTCAGGCACACCAAATATCATTATGAGTTGTGTATAATATGGAAGAAAAAAGAAAGTAAGTGATCCCCATATTAATCCAGCTAATGTGCTTGTAGTAACTGCAGCGCTAATAGCATATGTTGCTTTACCTTGTAGCGCTAAAGGAAAACCATCTATCATAGTAGTTGCAGCTGAATTTGCTCCTGGTATACCTAATAGTACTCCCGTATACGTGTCACCTGTCGTGCTCGCAGCAACAACAGCCATAACAAATATAACTGCTAAATAAGGATCTGGAAATAAAGATATAAATGAAAATACAAATATTAAACCTGTAGTAGCACCTGCTCCAGGCAGAATTCCAACAATAAGTCCATATAAAGTTCCTAAGAGTAAAGCTATAATTTCCAATCAATACACCAAGTTGGTTTAATTTCTTCTATCTCTTCATGGTTATCCATCATAATCTTTTCCACTCTGCATAAATTCTATTACGATCATCCCATTTGCATTCAATAACTTCACAGTTATATTTTTCAGCCCATTCATAATTTAAATCAATTGTCCATGGAAAGAAATTAATTTCTTCTACACCTTTCCACGGGTGATCAGCAACTCCAGGATTTTGTCTCCAATAAATTCTTTTGCCAAAGCTTACAGCTTTTTTTACTTGGGCTTCTACTATATCTCGTTCTCCAAAATTTAAACTACCAAGACATAATACTATATCCCATTGTTTCCAATTATCAAATTCTTCTATACTCACGACTTCATCAGCTTCTACGTTAGCAGGATCAAAGCCATATAGTCTTTCACCTAAATGTTTTTTGAAAAGATTAAAACCGCAGCCTACATCTAGTACGGTTTCATGAGAATCGATTTTCTCTAATAAAGCCCATCCGCTATATTTAAAATTGTCGTAATTAGGCTTCCAGTTATTACCAAAATAATTTAATAAATTCATTTTCAACTCTTCTTATATAAATGAGGGACTAACCGTGGTCCCTCGCGCACCTATTAAGTAGTGACCCTATAACTACTTATGGTGCGACTTTCACTGTCCTGATTGCAATCGAAGCCACTGCGTCGCAAATGATAATAATTTTTTTTCATTAAAAAAACCCTTTTAATTTCGTTATCCAGCTGATTGGAACACCTATTTATCATTCCATCAAGTGTTCTTTCGTTATCGTATCTTCTAACATTATCCCAATCAATTAAATTAATATTATCATTATATATTAATATATTTTCTAAATACCAACCCCTATGCGCATATGGCCAAGTTGTCATAAGATTCTTTATGCAAAATTTTTTTATTTTATTTGTAAAATCTAGATTTATTTCTTTTGGGTGAAAATCCCATATAGATTTTCCTAAAATTATTTTATAATCAATAAACATTTTTTCATTGTTAATCATACCATAATCTAAAACAAATCCAGGCATAAATGTTTCTAAAATAGTAATATGATATTCTAGACAATTTGTTTTTAACCATTGTTCTGGATGTTCACCATACCAAATTTTTCTATATCTATCATCTAGTTTATACACAGCTCTTATGGATTGGTTATTGTTAGATGCAATTAAACCTACCCCTGTTCTACCGAAGAGTAATTTTTTCTTAAAATAACCAGGATCTACAGTATATGTTTTTATTAATCCCATTAAAATATATATAGTGACCAGATTCTGTTCCCAAGCTCTGGTCAGGCTCGGTACAATTACGCAGCGAGTGCGTAATCTACAGGTGCAAAATTATCGTTTGCGGTTACTTTTTGTAGACTCAATTACCAGTCGATCCTGTTTCGCCCCCATCAAAAATACTTGACTTGTTCCTTGCGAGATCTTGTCTTCTGTAAAAGAAAGTCGTTACAGCGACTCTCAAGTATTTTTGGTGGAGGCGTTGGGTATCGCACCCAAGTCCTGTATAACCTCTAACATCTACGTTAGTATTTATATTATATCACAACTTGGATGCAATGTAAAGTGTTTTGTTAAGGTTTCATCGCATCGATGCCAGGAAGATAATCACTCATTCCTAATAGATCACCAATAGATTTTCCAGGAAATATATCAAGTTTTCCGTCATAAATTTCATTGGCAACTGCTATAGCAGTTTCAGCAACGTCATCAGGCATGTTAGTCATTGGAGCCATTTCAACCATTCCAGTAACCATACCTCCCCAAGTGTCTGAGGATTCCCAAGTACCATCCATAACTGCCTGTACTCTAGCAACATAATAAGGTCCCCAATTATCAATAATAGCTGTTAATTGAGTATCTGGTGCAAATGCAATCATATCAGATGCTTGTCCAAATGCAAAAACTCCATTTTCAGAAGCAACTTGTAATGCAGCTGGAGAGTCAGTATGCTGAGTAATAATATCAGCACCTTGGTGAATTAAAACTTGTGCAGCATCACCTTCTTTAGCAGGATCATACCAAGTATTAACCCAAATAACATCAATATCAAAATCTGGATTAATTGAAGTAGCACCTAACCAAAATGCATTTATTCCACGGATAACTTCTGGAATTGGAAATGAAGCGATATAACCAGCTTTACCAGTTTTACTCATCATTCCAGCAATTACGCCTTGTACATATCTTCCTTCATAAAACTTTGAAGAATATACAGACATATTAGGAGCAGTTTTATAACCAGTAGCATGTTCGAATTTTACATCTGGAAAATCCTTTGCAACTTTTAACATTTGTTCCATATAACCAAATGAAGTAGCAAATATAATATCATGGCCAGACATAGCCATTTGCCTCATTACTCTTTCAGCATCAGGACCTTCTGGTACAGATTCAACATAGGTGGTAGTTACATCATCACCAAGTGCAATTTCGATCATTTTACGACCTTCATCATGCATATAAGTCCAACCATGATCACCAGTTGGACCCACATAAATAAAGCCGACTTTAACCTGATCGGCCATAGCATTAGTAATTAGAAATAGAGGCAATATAAGGATTGCCAGTCCTTTCATAAATAATTTCATATTTATCCTTTCGAGGGTGTTGTGGCAGAAATTTCTGCCTGGGTTTAAATTATATTTTTATATCTGTGTGCTTTAAAACAACTGTTCTGTTCACCTGTAATAAATTCATTTAAAGGGCTTGGGTATTCTGCAAAATCTGGAATAACATATTCCCATACAATTTCTCCGTGAGGTGTAACTTCAAATAATCTACCGAACGCACTTTCACAAATAAATGTATTTCCATTCCATAATCTTTGTACACTACCCATATATGGTGAAAAGAACGCAGGAGGCATATCGTCTACATAACTCCAAACAAGTTCTTTAGTAGCTAAATCATATTCAACAATACGACTGTGGTGTATACCAGCTCTTATATTTCCATTATCAAAGCATAATAAACCTTTATCTGTTATAACGGGACAATGTTGTTGTGCAACTAGTGGGTACTTTAATTGCCATACAATTTCTTTTGTTGTCATATCAACTGCAATAATGCCACTGCATACTCTTAAACTAAGATAAACTAAATTACCATGTTTTTTAACGCCATTAATCATAGGCCAATGATCATCGTAGAAACATTCGTGTATGGGCCAATCTTCGATATTAATATGATCCCAAACTCTCCATTCCCATACAGTTTCACCTTTACGGTTCACTTGTTTTACAATATCACTTTGTTTACCTTTGTGTTCTACTGCAGCACAATAAATTAAACCATCGTCTAGCCATTCAGCATCGTGATGATGATAAACATCTTCATGTTCCCAAACAATATTGCTTTTGCTATCTGCTTCCATAAAATGTCCGCCATGCCAAATATCCCAAGGTGGATAAAGATCAACACTGGTATTGTGACTGCCATTGTATCCTAAATTACCATTTGGTAGTATCACAGCATCACGCCCTGGCCGAACTGGCATATTCCATTCATGCACAAGTTCACCTCCATCGTCAATCAGTGGTACTCTACCACCACCTGTCTGTGGTGCAAACAATGTGTAACCACCTGCCGTTTTATTATCGTAATGTGTAAGTCCTAGTTTCCTACGAGCCACTGTTGTCATTTTGTATCTCCAAGTTTTTGTTTTTACCAAATTTCATCATTAAATGTTCGCCTGACGTTGTACCGTCTACTTCTGTTTCATAATTAGGTGCATGAAAGTATACGATACTCATGCGTCTCGACTCACTCCCTACTGGAGGATTAGTAACTCTGTGTAATGTGCTATGCCATTCAGGATTCCAACGTGGCATAAGGTCTCCCAAGTTTACTATAAAAGTATAGGGCAATGGCTTTACATCGTGCCATTGATCATCTAATCCCATTACCTGTAGTCCACCAGGTTTGTCTTCAGTCAACAACAAAGTTAGACTTCCAAAGTCTGTATGCATACCTGCTCTTATACCTTCAGGCGATACATCTTGTTTAGGATAGTTATGAACAATCAAATTGCTAATTGGTTTGTCACTGCGTAGAGGACAATGCATTAGATCCAATAAACGTTGTGATAAATCAACACACATCTTATCGTACTCTTCATAAACTGCTTTCATATCTTCATTGGGCCAAATGTTTGGATAGAAGAACCCTTGTGCACCGTCTGTTTCATAATATGGATCGCCAGGCACACCTTCCTGACCCATACTAAATGTTTCTTTTTCATCTGGAGGAGCATCATCTATACCTAATGTTTTGGCAAGTGCCTTTGCTCTTACTTTGTAATAGCCTCTACCATGCTCCATGTTTTGAAACTGTTCTTTATGTTCTAATGGCTGATCAAAAAATGTTTTGTTAATACTAAACATTCTATCAATTAAGTCATTGCTTATTCCATGTCCGCTTACAACAATGAATCCCCATTTTTTACATGCTTCATCTATTTCTTCATGTACAATTTTAGGATCTCTACTGATATCTATTACTGGTACTTTATCCATTTAACTTCCTTTCATTTCTGATTCGTGCCATTTATGCATTAAGTACCATCCAATCGTAGATACTGTAATAAAAAAGGCAAAGCCTAAAGACGTCGCTGTTAATATTAACGCCATTACTAAGGCTGTTTCTAAATTTGCTTGTGCATATATAATTTGTACTCCTAGTCCTCCAGCTTCACTACCTGAACCAATAATAAACTCTCCAACAATAGCACCTATAACACTAAGTCCAGCTGATATTTTCATTCCAGCTATTATATTTGGTATCGCTGCAGGAAAACGCAATTTTAGAAAACTTGTAATTTTACTTGTTTTATGATAATTAAATAAGTCTACTAATGTTTTACTAGTAGATTTTAATCCTAATAATGTATTATTAATAATTGGAAATAAAGCAATTATTACACTAATAATAATGATACTTTTTATTTCAAATCCGAACCATAATACAATTAGTGGAGCTACTGCTACTACTGGAACTGTTTGTAATAATATCGCATATGGATATAGACTACGTTCTAGTATTTTATTAAGGCTCATTATAGTTGCTACTGTAATACCTAATAATGTAGCAATAATATAACCAGTAAATGCTGCTTTAAAAGTAAGACCCAGTCCAGTCATAATAATATTAAAGTCACTTATAAATGTTTGAACTACACTAATTGGGGTGGGTAATAAAAATGACAAATTATATATTAAAGCACCAATATGCCAACTTACTAAAAATAATACAAATATTAATATAGGTGGAACGATCTTTTTCATTTCCATGTTCTTAACTTCTTTGAAATATCGTTTACTAATTTGTTAAATAGTGGTTTACTTCTTATATCAGATGTTCTCTTTTTAAATGGTATATCAACTATGTGTGTAATATGTCCTGGCCTAGGCGACATAACTATTACACGATTTGATAGATAAACCGCCTCTGCTACATTGTGTGTTACAAGTATAGCAGTAAACTTATCTCTACTCCACATTTCATGAATTTCTTCTTGCAGTATTTCTCTTGTTAATTCGTCTACAGCACTTAATGGTTCATCTAATAAAATGTATTTTGGATCTAATACTAAACTTCTGGCTAAACTCAATCGCATCTTCATACCACCACTTAACTGATGAGGATAACTATTTTCAAAACCTGTTAGATCAACTTGTTCTAATGCTTTACGGGCTCTGTCTTTTATATTATCTAAACTTTCAAGTTCCATTAAAAGCTCGACGTTTTTTTGAACAGTTCTCCAAGGTAATAACGTACTATCTTGAAATACAAATGCACCTTTATCTGATTTAGTTACACTTCCGTCTGTCGATTCTAGATCAGCAATAATTCTTAATAAAGTAGACTTGCCACAACCTGAAGGTCCAACAATACTAATGAACTCACCTGTGGCAATGTCTAAATTTATTTCGGTTAATGCTTGAATTTCATCAAAGTATTTACTTACTTTGGAAATTACAATCATGTTTATGCCTACTCGCAGTTACCCATAAAAGATAAGTTATATGAGTTTGAAGGATCAAAATCACTAGGTACAACTTCAACTTCTTTTAGTTGACCAGCTAGTTCTTCCCATCTCGCACTTTTCATACAACCAAGTTTGCTATAATCTTCCGGTAGAAATTCTGCCTTCATAAGTTCAATAGCATTCATATGGATTGCTGGTGTAGTCTTTTTACTCTTAGATAAAATCAAATCCATAGTAGGCTTTGGGTTATTAAGTGATTTTACAAAAGCTGCTCTAAGTCTATTCACAACTTCTTGAACCATTTCAGGATTTT
>Ga0066850_10000489_pt1 | contig 21401 bp, 25 predicted proteins | sample ETNtaG_4_FD_67282 | JGI IMG/M metagenome (GOLD analysis project Ga0066850, IMG submission 67282) | Marine microbial and viral communities from oxygen minimum zone, Eastern Pacific Ocean - ETNP201406SV67 | ecosystem: Environmental > Aquatic > Marine > Oceanic | place: Pacific Ocean: Eastern... | reverse complement strand
AAGATGGTTGATGACGTTAGGGTTCCTAGCGGAAGAGCTATTCTTGGAAAACAACACTAAATAAAATTATTTTTATTATAAAAGGGGCGATTTATTCGCCCCTTTTTTTTGCTTTAAGCAATTAATCTCACGTGCTAATTTAAGTCATGCCAATTTGGGTATTAGCTTTGGATTATATTTTAGGGATTATAATGTGGACTCTGATAGGAAGATCAGCCATGAATATCTTTCAAAGAGAAGACTCGAATTTCTTTTTTATGAAAGCCTTTGTTAAATTAACTAATCCTATTATAGAACGGTTCAGATTTATCACTCCAAGTTTCATAATCCCTCTTTTTGTTCCATTGTACGTTGCATGGTTCTTTTACATGTTTAGATTTTACGCAATGCCCTATATTTTGGGCTATGATGTTATGGGAATGCTATCCTTTCCTCTAGAAAGCGATATTGCTAAAGAAATTTACCGTTTATTTAATAGATAATTTCAAAAAAATTGAATAAAAACTACACTGAAAAATCAATAGATAATTATAAAGACAAATGAGTGGAAAGATTTATTCGTTAATAATTTTTTTAACCCTGTTTTGGGTTTACTGTTTATATTGTGGGTTTAAAAATTATAAAAAAACAGTAACTCCAGTAGATTTTTTTATTTATGGGAGGTACTTACCATCCTGGGTTTATGTTATTGTAGCAACTGGGACAATTTTTTCTTGTTGGATCTTTTTTGCTCAACCAAGTTTAATTTTACTTAATGGATTTCCATTTTCAGCTACATCCCTTTATGTGATAGCAATTTCTCTTATAGGAATGCTCTTTTTAAAAAAACAATGGATGTTGTCTAAAAGGTATGGCTTTGTAACTCCTGCTGAGATGATGGCAACTTATTTTAAAAGTGATTTGATTAGAATTTTAGTCGTAGTAATAGGTATAGGATTTGCGATTCCATTCATTGCAATGCAACTTTCTTTTGCTGGAATAATGCTAAGTATCTTATCTGACGATATAATAGGAGCTGGATCGGCCTCTATTTTATTGGGCTGTGTAATTGTTGTATATTTAAGTTTGAGTGGAATAAAATCAATTGTCTATATAGACACATTGCATTTTCTTTTAACTATCTTCGGTATAATCGCTCTAGGATTTATATCTTATGATTTAGTTGGAGGATGGGATTTATTAAACGAAAGTTTATCAAGAGTTTCTGATGTAAAGGAAAATTTATTTAACATTAAGGAAAGTTATAGTGCTTATCTGGCCGTTCCAGGTACAGTAAAAATAGTACAAATATTAGATAACGGATCATCATATGGAGGCATATGGACAAGCTCCATGATTTTAACTTTTGCCTTTGCAGTTTCTGGGGTTGTTCTTTCGCCTAGTTTTTCTATGTTAACATTTGCAAATAGAGACGGTAATTCATTTGCTACACAGCAAGTTTGGTTTTCTTCTTTTTTTATTGGGGTAATATTAATATTTTTTACGACCGCAATAGGTGTTGGTTCAATTTTTCTTGGAACAAATAATGTTATTAATGAAAGTGGTAATAATATTTCAAACATTCTTCCAAATACCATATTGCCTAACCAAATTGAGAGTTTAGTTCCACATTTGATTAATGTAGTGGGTGATTATTCTCCGCTTTTTTTTGGTTTATTATTAATTTGTGGAATTGCTTCATTACAATCAACAAGCATTATTTATATAAGTTCAAGCGCTCTATTAACTAGAGATATAGTAAAGAAATTTTTCATTAAAAACATGAATAACGATGAGCAGATTTTTTCTTACAGAATAATATTAATGTTAATATTCATTTTTTCATTAATATTATCAATTCAATCTTCAAATATAATTTTTAGTCTTGGAAGTTTTTCTTTAAGTATTGCTTGCCAAATGTTTGTTCCATTGATTGCCTTGTGTTATTTCCCATGGCTAACTAAACATGGTGTCGCACTAGGAATTGCTGTTGGAATTATCACTGTATTTTTTACAGAACATGTTGGACAAATAATGTTTGGTAATATCATTCCATGGGAAAAATGGCCGCTAACAATACATTCTGCTTTTTGGGGAGTCTTATTTAATTTAGGAGCAGCTATAGCAATATCATTTATAACTCAGGAGACGAAAGAAACTAATCATAAAAATAAATTTCATGATTTTTTTGATGAACATAGAAATTTCTCTATAAGTCGTCGCAGTTTAAAACCAAGTGCTTGGATTGTAACAATTGCTTGGATATTTTTTGCTTTAGGTCCTGGTGTAATTATAGGAAATGAATTTTTTGGAAAACCAAGTAATGTAGAGAGTTGGTCATTTGGTATGCCTTCTATTTGGGTATGGCAGATAATCTTCTGGGTACTTGGTGTAATTTTAGTTTGGTTTTTGGCTTTTAAAATGGAAATGTCAACACCACCACAAAAAACTATCGTATCTCAAACTGAGGATATTGGTGGCAGACTCTAAAAAGTTAAAATATTTTTTGACATAAAATAATTTAAAACTATAAATAAACAAAGATGCCAACTTCAATCAAAATTTCACCTTCTATTTTATCTGCAAATTTTAGCAAATTAGGCGAAGAAATTATGTCCTTGGATAAGGCTGGTGCAGACTATATCCATGTTGATGTAATGGATGGTCACTTTGTGCCAAACCTTACCATAGGACCTGGGGTAATAAAAAAACTTAGACCATTAACAAAAAAAACCTTTGACGTTCATTTAATGATATCGCCGGTTGATAAATATATTGAAGCATTTTCAAAAGCTGGAGCAGATATAATTACTTTTCATCCTGAAGCAACAGATAATACTTCAAAAACTATAGAGTTAATAAAAAAACAAAAAAAGAAGGTTGGAATTTCTTTAAAACCTAAATCAAGTATCGATTTAATTAAGGATCACTTAAATAAAATCGATTTAATACTTATTATGAGCGTAGAGCCGGGTTTTGGAGGACAAAAATTTATGCCAGAAGTAATAGATAAACTTAAAAATATAAAAAAAATTGTTTCAGAAAAAAAATTGAACATAGATTTAGAGATAGATGGAGGAATAAATTTTGAAAATTCTAAATTAGCCAAAGATGCTGGTGCTAATGTTTTAGTTTCTGGTTCAACAGTTTTTAAAGAAAATAACGGAGATCTAAAAAAAAATATTAGCTTACTTCGTTCAAATTAATAAATGTTAGATCTAAAAAGTGTCTATCTTTACTTTTTATCAATAAAGAAAATTACAATAAAATCTATTAGAGAAATATTTTTTTCAACAAGCTTTTATAACAAACTTTTACTTTCACAGAATCCTTCCAGATTATTTTTTTATCCTAATCCATATTTATTATCTCCTCTATTAAATCATAAAAATTTACTGTTAAAAATATCAAAATTTGAAGCAAATTATTTTTGGAATGGTTCTAATAAAAGTGATAATGAAAAAAAAAATCTACACAGTTTTTTATGGCTGAATCTCATTGACAGAAAAAATGAAAAGGAAGCAATTGAAAAGATTATAGGTGATTGGATTAAAAAATATGGAAATTATAAAAAAGATATATGGAATGAAAATCTTCTAAGCAAAAGAACTATGGCATGGATTTCTAATGCTGATATAATTTTACGTAACAAAGAAGATGGGTTTCAAAAATTATTTTTTTCTTCCCTATTAAAACAAATAAATTTTCTTAAAAAGAATCTAAAAATTATTTCTTATGAAACTACGCAAATTTCTTGCTTGGCGGCAATAATATTATCTGGGTTGGTTTTTAAAGAATATTTTAATAATTATAATTTTGGATTAAAGGAGCTAAAAAAAATAATAAATAATTTTTTTGATAAAAATGGTTTTCCTAAAAATAAAAACTCTGAAAATTTAATAATATTTTTACAGTATTTTATACTAATAAAAGAATGGATAAAAAGTGCGCAAGAACCAGTGCCTGATTATCTTGATGAAATAATTGAAAAAAACTTAATTTGTTTAAATTCACTAAAAAATGAAAGTAAAAAATTACCATTATTTAATGGCGTTACTGAAAAAAACTTAGATGAATTTTTTCAATATTTAGAAAAATTAAATTATCAATTTGACAAAAAATTAAAATTTGTAGGCCAAATACAAATTATAAAAAATAAAAAAAATATTTTGTATTTTGATTCTGGTGAACCACCACTACATCAGTTTTCAAGAGATTACCAGTCAGGACCATTATCGTTTGAGTATTTTAGTGAAGATAATAAAATTATAACTAATTGTGGGTATGGCAGAAAAATATCTAAAAAAACACAATTAATAAGTAAATTCACTTCAGCACAATCCACTCTTTGTTTAAATGATACTTCCGTGGTTAAATTTAAAAAAAACAATCTAATTAATAAAATTTATGGTCCAACAATTAGTAACAGCTTTAAAATTTTTAACATTAACAGGGAAGAAAATAAAACCGATATATCCATTGCTGCAACACATAATGCTTATTTGGATAAATTTGGATATTTACACAAAAGATTAATTAAAATTCTTAAAAAAAATGGTGACATAATAGGAACTGATTCCTTAATAAAAAAAAACAATACTTCAAATGGTGCTAATTACAGTATTAGATTCCACATTTATCCTGGTATAAATGTTGTACAGACCGTTAGTGGCAAGAGTATTCTTTTGCAGATTAGCAAAAATAAATCCTGGATATTTTTATCTGAAAATCAAGATTTACAAATTGAAAAGGGATTATTTTTAGGTAGAAATAAAGTATTAAACAATCATTGTATTGTCATTTATGGTAATACAAAAAATCAAAACACCGATATTAAATGGGAGTTAAAAAAATCTAATTAAAAAATGTTAAAAAAAATACAAAATGCTTTGATTTCTGTATCTGACAAATCTGATCTGGAGAAAATATTGCGTTCTTTAGAAAAATATAAAATTAATTTGATTAGTTCTGGCGGAACCTACAAAAAAATAAAAAAACTTGGCTATAAGTGTGAAGAAGTTGCGGAGTATACAAAATTTAAAGAAATGTTGGACGGCAGAGTAAAAACGCTACACCCAAAAATTCATGCTGGAATTTTAAGTAACAGATCGAATAAAAAACATCAGTTTCAAATGAGAAAGAACAAATTTAAAAATATAGATTTAATTATAGTAAATTTTTATCCTTTTCAAAAAATTGTTTTAGAGACAAAAAATTCAAAAAATATTATTGAGAATATAGATATAGGTGGGCCAACAATGGTGAGAGCGGCTGCAAAGAATTTTAAGGATGTATCGATCATTACTGGTAAGAAAGATTATGATGCTCTTGTAAATGAATTACGAAAACACAGGGGAAAAACAAGCTTACAGTTTAGAGAATATATGGCCAGCAAAGCATTTGGTTTAACAGCATATTACGACTCAATGATAACCGCCTGGTTTAATAAAAAATTAAATATAACTTTTCCAGATAGAAAAACAATATTTGGTAAAAAACTCACCCAATTAAGATATGGCGAAAATCCTCACCAAAAAAGCAGCATCTATGTTAGTGATTTTAATGACCAGAAAACAGGTTTAAAGAAAATAAGCGGAAAGGATTTAAGTTACAATAATTACAATGACATATTTACAGGCTTGGAGATTTTAGCTTCATTTAAAAAATCTGGAACTGTAATTATTAAACATGCAAACCCATCTGGAGCATCAATAAATAAATCGCCTATAAAATCTTTAGAAGAATCTTTAAATTGTGACCCTATAAGTGCTTTTGGAGGGGTTGTTGCTTGTAATTTTAAAATAGATAAAAAAATTGCAAAAAAAATATCTTCGGTATTTTTTGAGGTAATTTTGGCCAGAGGATTTAACAAAGAAGCTTTAAAAATTTTAAAATCGAAAAAAAAATTAAGATTAATTGATACCTCCAAATTCAAATATAAGAAAAATTATCAAATAAAATATTTTGACACTTCTTTCTTGTTACAGGAAAAAAACCAAAAAGTTTTTGATACAAAAAAATTAAAATTTGTAACAAAGCTTAAACCAACAAAAAAAGAATTAGAATATGCTCAATTTGCTTTTAATATATGTAAATTTGTTAAGTCTAATTCAATTGTAATTTCTAATAATTTTTCAACAGTTGGTATTGGAGCTGGGCAACCTAGTAGGGTAGATAGCTGTAAAATTGCCGTCCAGAAAGCACATGAATTTCAACCTAAAAAGCTTAAAAATTCTATCGCTGCCTCTGATGCATTTTTTCCTTTTCCAGATGGAATAAAAAAATTAATTAAAGCTGGAGTAAAGTTAATAGTTCAACCCGGTGGATCAATTAGAGATAAAGAATCAATAGCTTTAGCTAACAAAGCAAGAGTAAAAATGATTTTTACTGGTATCAGACACTTTAACCATTAAGTAATTTTATCAACTTTAGCCGCTAAAATAAAATCACTTTCATGTAAACCTTTTATTGCATGAGTGAAAATTTTTATTTTAGCATATCCCCAACCAAACCAAATATCTGGATGATGACCCTCTTTTTCTGCTATATCTCCAACTTTATTTATAAAATTCTGGCTTTCCAAAAAATTTTTAAATTTAAACTCCTTAATTAAATAATAAATTTTATCATCGTCAACTTTCACTTCCCAACCATCTACCTTTTTAAGATATTTATGAATTTCAGTCGTATCAAAACCAGGAATTCCTCCTTCGCAGGGAATACATTTTTTGTCAGCTAAATCAGTCATGAGATTTAATTATATCAAAAAACTCTAAAATTTTTAAATATTTTCTGGCATCTATTTTTGACATAAAAAATTAATCGAAATGGAGCGGGAGAAGGGAATTGAACCCTCGACCTAAACGTTGGCAACGTTTCGCTCTACCACTGAGCTACTCCCGCATTTAAAATAGCATTATATTACAAGAATTTTCGAAAGGTCAACATTAATAAGTTTATTTTTTTTTAAGTACAGTAAATATATTAAAAGTACAGTACTCTCTTAAAAAATTAATCTTACTTAAAATTTTAAAAGGTATGGCCAACTTGTTAGATGTACAGTTAGTTTTGAAAAAATTTATCTGAAATTTTGAATTATAAAAAAAATCTTTATATTCTTTTAGAGAATATTTGTTTAAACCTAGATCCTCTATCGAATCTATCTTTCTTTCTCTCGTTTTATTTAATTTTTTGAGTAAAAAACTTTCTGGTAAAATCAGATGAAACCAAGGGAAAAGAGCTTTGGTCAAACCATGATCTCCATTGAAAAAATTATAAAGCGGTCCGAAACCAGCATAGATTAACCCATTTGTATTTAACAGATCATACATGGAGTTTAAAACTTTTGGTAACTCTATCGTGTGTTCAAATGCTTCTTTTGTAATAATATAGTCAAATTTTAATTCTGTTTTCCAATCACTAATATCACCACAAACGTAGCTAATTCTATTAGAATATTGTGAAAAATTTTTTTCTAAACTCCTTTTAGCAAATTCAATGTATTCTTTGTTTGTGTCTATTCCTACTATTTTTTTAGGATTCTCTTTAGCAAGATCGATAGAAAAAGCTCCTCTGCCGCAACCAAATTCAAGAATTGTTTTTCCTTGAAAATCTGGTTTATTTGGAAATCTTGGAAAAAAATTTTCAATACTTTTTTTTTGATCTTGATAATCTCGTAGACCTTGGTTCATTAATACTAGTTGGGCTTATTCATTGAAATAAAAAAATCAGCGTTGTTTTTTGTATTTTTCAGTTTGCCAATTAAAAATTCTATACCATCCATCGTTCCCATTGGGCTTATAATCCTTCGAAGAACATTCATTTTTGTTAGGTCTTCTTTTTTGAACAACAATTCTTCTCTTCTTGTTCCAGATCTTGTGATATCTACTGCAGGATAAATTCTTTTGTCAGCAACTTTTCTATCAAGAATTAATTCTGAATTACCTGTTCCCTTAAACTCTTCGAAAATCACCTCATCCATTCTACTACCAGTGTCAATAAGTGCTGTTGATATAATTGTTAACGAACCACCTTGTTCAACATTTCGTGCCGCACCAAAAAATCTTTTCGGACGCTGAAGCGCATTTGCATCTACACCGCCTGTTAAAACCTTTCCTGAGCTTGGAACCACCGCGTTATAGGCTCTTCCTAATCTTGTGATTGAGTCTAAAAGAATTACAACATCCTTTTTATGTTCGACTAATCTTTTTGCTTTTTCTATAACCATTTCTGCAACAGCCACGTGTCTAGAGGCTGGTTCGTCAAAAGTTGAGCTAATTACTTCTCCTTTAACGGTTCTTTGCATGTCAGTAACCTCTTCTGGTCTTTCGTCTATCAACAAAACCATTAAATAACATTCTGGATGATTGGCTGCTAAAGAATTTGCAATATTTTGTAATATAATTGTTTTGCCAGCTTTTGGAGGAGAAATTATAAGTGATCTTTGTCCTTTCCCAATTGGACTTACAAGATCAATAAGCCTTGCGGTCTGATCAGGTTTTTTTTCTACAACATTTTTCTCTACTTCCATTTTTAATTGTTGATTTGGATAAAGTGGAGTTAAATTATCAAACGCTATTTTATTTCTTCCCTTGTCAGGATCTTCAAAATTAATTTGGTTAACTTTTAATAAAGCAAAATATCTTTCTGCATCTTTCGGCGCTCTGATTTCTCCTTCGACTGAATCTCCGGTTCTTAGTCCAAATCTTCTAATTTGGCTTGGGCTAACATAAATATCATCGGGTCCAGGAAGATAATTGGACTCGATAGCTCTTAGAAAACCAAAGCCATCTTGCAATACCTCCAGAACACCGCCTCCGGTTATTTGTTCTTTCTTTTCAGCTAATTTTTTTAAAATAGAAAATAAAATTTCCTGCTTTCTAAGCGTACTGGGGTTTTCAATACCAAGCTTTTCCGCTTCTGATATAAGCTCTGCAGGCGTCTTTTTCTTTAGTTCTTGTAAGTTCATATGATTATTGTCGTTAAGGTAAGTAATACCAATATAGTGAATAAAAATTAATATTCAAGTCTAAATAGGCTTAAAAACCACAATAAATATTATTGCTATCAGTAATACTGTGGGGGCCTCATTAATAAACCTGAAGAATTTGGGTGAATAATTGTTTTGATTGTTACTAAATCTCTTAAGACAGGAAAACAGGAAAAAATGATACATTGTTAGAGAGGTCACAAGAATAAATTTTGTTATTAACCAAAATTCTTTTAAAAACCCTAGTCCTATAGAATGTAATAACAGTAATCCAAAAATCCAAGACAGCAACATGGCAGGATTCATAATATAAAAAAAAAGTCTTTTCTCCATAATTTTAAAAGTACTATTTTTGTCTTCATTATTATGGGTTTCTGCGTGATATACAAAAATTCTTGGTAAATACAAAAGTCCTGCCATCCAAGAAATTACCGCTATTAGATGGATTGATTTAAATAATAAATAAGTGTTCATTTTATATTTTGCTCTTTCATAATCCCAAACAAGGACATCTAATATATTTGTTGGGACACATTGTTGATGAAACAAAATTATCTCTTGTTTCGGGTTTTAAAACCAATTCTTCTAGTCCTTTTATAAAGGTTTCTTCGACACCCAATGCTGGCACTCTTTTGTAGAAGCTACAATCATTTTTTTCAGCTAATTTTTTATATTCTATATCTAATTCTACCAATGTTTCTGAGTGTTCTGACACGAACGCTACGGGCACTATAACAATTCCTTTTTTTTCTTTGGAGTATTTAACAATAATCTCATCTGTGGATGGACCGATCCATTTGAGGGGGCCTACACGACTTTGGTAGCTCAATATATAATCTAAATTTTCATTTTTTATTTTTAAAATTATTTCTTTTACAGTTTCCTCAACTTGCCATTGATAAGGGTCTCCTTTTTTTATTTTGTTTTCTGGCAATCCATGTGCTGAGAAGATTAGTTTAAAATTTTTATTTTTAACTTCTTCCAGGGTTTTTTTTATTAATGAAACATGGGATTCTATAAAATAATTTTCTGTTGGATAACAACAAATAGTTTTAGTTTTTATATTATAATTTTCTTTTTTACATAGCTCCTTCCACTCATTAATGGAAGACCCAGAAGTTGTTGCTGAGTACTGCGGGTAAAGAGGTAACAATATTATTTCATCCGGATTGTATTCTTTGACTTGGTCTATAACCTCAGAAGCTCTTGGATGCCAACACCTCATAACAACAAAACATTTATAATTTCCTTTTTTTAATAAATTTCTTTCTAAACTTTTTGCCTGTTCATTTGTCAGTTCAAGAATTGGGGATTTGTTTCCAATTTCTCTATAAATATTTTTTGCAATTGGTGCTCTTTTTTTTGAAATAAATTTTGCCAACGGATATCTAAAAACTGAAGGAATGCTAATTATTTCAGGGTCATTAAATAAATTAAAAAGAAATGGCTCAACATTTTCTAATTTATCGGGTCCTCCTAGGTTAAATAAAATAACTGCTTTTTTCATTTTAACCTTTATTTCTAATTATTTGAATTAAGTATTCGATTGTTTCGGGTTTTGTCTCTGGCAAAACACCGTGCCCTAAATTAAATACGTAAGGATAGTCTGAAAAAATTTTAATATAATGTTCTGTGTTTTTTTTTATATTCTCTTTGTCTGTAAGCAATATTTTGGGATCAAGGCCCCCTTGTATTGGTGTTCCTTTTAATTTTTCTTTTATCCACTTCGGATCCACCTCGTAGTCTATGCTAATACAATCGGGTTTAACCGTTGAGTTAAAATCAATATAATTTTTTCCAATTCCTTTAGGGAAACAAATCACAGGTATATTCAAAGATTTTACATGGTCTACTATTCTAAGGGTTGGAGTATAACAATAGTTTTTTAGTTCTTTCTCGGGTAACAGGCCGGCCCAAGAGTCAAAAATTTGAATTACATTTGCTCCTGCCTCTATTTGTTTTTCTATGTGCAAGCATATTGTTGTTTCGATTTTTTTCAGTAATTTATTAATTAATGACTTGTTTTTGTTAATTTCGTTAAAACTAAAATTTTTTTTAGGAGACTGCCTATTAATCATATAAAGAAGCAAAGTCCAGGGAGCTCCTACAAATCCAATTATGCTTTTGTCTTTTATTTCTTTTTTAACTTTTTTTATTCCTTCATAAACTGGGTTTATTTTTTTAATAAAATCTTCAGAATTTGTATTAATTATTCTTTCTAAGTCTATTTTTCCTAGTGCTGGTCCATAACCTTTTTTAAATTCTACTTCTTGCCCCAAACCATATGGTATCATCAAAATATCAGAAAATATTATTACTGCATCAAGATCAAATCTTTTTAAAGGCTGTATGGTAATATCTTTTACTAGATCACTACTTAAACAAAGTTTTATAAAATTTAAATTATTTTTTCTTATCTCTCGAAACTCAGGCAAATATCTACCCGCTTGTCTCATAAACCACACCGGAATACCAGAAGATTTTTTATGAATTATACAATCCGTAAGTCTGTTCATAATAATTAATAATATAGATATAAAATATATTATATGTAATAGGTCATGTTGATTAGTAAAACAGTGATATTTCTTATTTTATTTACATGTATGGTGAGTTAAATATGGGCCTATAATTGATTTTTTACACATTATAAACAATGTTAATTATAAGATATTAAATTGTTAACATTAGATTAATTGTTAGGAACTTGTTAAGTAGTGTTATTAAAAAAAATGGTTTTTTAAATTGCTGTTAATATTAACTGATTATACCAATATTATCCACAGAACTTAATGAACAATAAATATCAAATATTTCTTATTTCGGATTCGACAGGCGAGACCCTGGATAGAATATTTTTAGCGCTGCAATCACAATTTACTAATTTTAATTATGATAAAAAGGAATTTGTTTTTATAAGAACCGAACAACAAATAGAAAAAATCATTAAAGAATGTAAGGAAAAAGAAAACTCTATTATTTTATACACAATAGTTGACTCTCAGCTAGCCAAACATTTGGGAACCCAAAGTTTAAAAAATAATATCCCATGTTTTGGTGTATTAGGAAATTTAATTCTAAGCTTTTCAAAATTACTTAATCAAAAAGCAACTCATAAGCCCAGCGCACAACACGTTTTAGATGAAGATTATTATAAAAGGATAGAGGCCATTCAATTTACAATGACCCATGATGACGGAAAAAAAAACGAGGACATAAACAAAGCAGATATAATTTTATTGGGAGTCAGTAGAACAAGCAAAACCCCAACCTCGATATATTTGGCGAATAGAGGATTCAAAACATTAAATATACCGTTGGTGCTAGAACAAAAAATTCCAAACTTACTAGAAAAAGAAAGTAAAAAATTTTGTGTCATAGGAATGTTCGCTGATCCTGAAAGACTTTCAGAAATTAGAAAAACTAGGGCTAATACCAACCAAAATATTGACTTAAATTTGTATACCAACGTGGAAAGAATAAAAGAAGAAGTCGAAAACTCAAAAAAAATGTTTAAAAAATTTAATTGGCCAACAATAGATGTAACTCGTAGATCTGTCGAAGAAACAGCTGCTTCTATTGTAAAAATTTATGAAATTAAAAAAAACAAATGAAGATAGTGCTAGCATCAAAGAGTGAAGTCAGAAAAAAAATTTTAAACAGCCACAAAATAAATTGTAATGTTTTGCCCGCCAACATAGATGAAGATCAAGTGAAAGAGTCGATGATTGGTAAAAAAGCTACACCAGAATTGATTTCAAAAAATTTGGCAGAACTAAAAGCAAATAAGATAAGCTTAAAAACCCCGGATGAACTTGTTTTGGGTGCGGACAGCGTTATCGACTTGGAAGGCAAACTAATTTCAAAACCAAAAACCAGAGAAGAGGCTGTTGAAATATTAAAAAAGCTAAATGGTAAAAAACATCAGCTGATTAGTTCTGTTTGCATCTCTAAGAATGGATCCATGATATGGAACTACACAGATGCTTCTACTTTGACAATGAAAAAACTTAATTTAGACGAAATTAAATCATACTTAGACAAGATAAAAGATGAAATATTATATGCATACGGTGTGTACCAAATCGAAGCTGACGGAAGATCTTTATTTTCGAAAATTGAAGGAGATGAGGACACAATAATGGGTTTGCCAGTTAAACAAATAAAAGAATACTTGAACCAATTTAAATGAAAAAATATTTAGTTATAGGAAATCCAATCGAACATTCCTTGTCTCCCAGACTGCATAATTATTGGATTAAGGAAAATAATATCGATGCTGTTTACGAAAAAAAACAGATCAAAGAAATTGATATTAAAGAAATAATTTCAAAAATAAAAAATGGTAAAATTGAAGGTATTAACGTTACTGTTCCATTTAAAAAATCGGTTATACCTTTTTTAGATGAGTTGGAATATTTTGCAAAAAAAACTCAGTCTGTAAATACGATTTATAAAAAAAAAGATAAAATAGTAGGAGATAATACGGATGTTATAGGATTTAAATATGCATTACAGCATATTAAATATAGCGTTAAAGGAAAAAAAATTTTTATTCTAGGAGCCGGAGGAGTAACTTCTTCAATTATTTTTGCTTTGAAGCAAATGGAGGCTTCTGCAATTATGTTAAGCAACAGAACGAAAGAAAAAGCGGAAAATTTAAAAAAAATATATCCTGATTTAGATTTGATAAAATGGGGAGATATTAAAAATTTTGACATGATAATAAATACTACAAGTCTAGGTCTTAAAGAAAATGATAAAATACAATTAAATTATGATGAAATAGGATCAGGAAAATTTTTTTATGATGTTATTTATAATCCTAAAAAAACGAATTTCCTTTCGGAGGCTGAGAAACGTGACAATCAAATTGAAAATGGAAAAATGATGTTTGTTTATCAAGCTCAATCAGCTTTTGAAATGTGGACCGGTCTCATACCGCCAGTAAATAAAAAAGTTCTTCAATTATTAGAAAATGATTAAGATAGGTATTACAGGTTCTTTAGCGTCAGGAAAATCAACGGTAGCGAAACTAATGTCTCGCAATAGGTATCCTATTTTTAGTGCTGATAAAGCAGTGAAGTCTTTTTATAAAAGGAGAATCTTTATAAATAAGGCTAAAAAAAAATTTAATTTTAAAAATACGAAGAATTTAAAAAAGAAAGTTAAAAATATTATAAAAAAAAATAAAAAAGCACTTAAACAACTGGAGCTAATTATTCATCCCTTGGTGAGAAGAGAAATGAGGGCTTTTATGAAACCAAAAAAAAACATTAAAATTAAAATTTTTGAAATTCCACTTTTAATTGAAAGCAAACTTACAAAATATTTTGATGTTATTGTTTTTGTTGGAGCCAAAAAAAATATTAGATTGAAAAGATATGTTTCTACAGGAGGGGACAAAAAGATATTCACAATTTTAGAAAAAAGACAAAACAAACCAAGTAAAAAGATAAAAATTAGTGATCATGTGATTTATAATAATCAATCTATAAAAAATTTAAAAAAAAATGTTAAATTTTTGATGAACAAATATGAATGAAATATTTTTAGATACGGAGACAACAGGTCTTTCAGTTAGGGATGGAGACAGACTAATAGAGGTTGCCTGTATCGAAACAAAAAATTTAATACCAACAAAAAAAGTTTTTCATAAGTTTGTTAATCCAGAAAAAAAAATATCGCAAGAGGCTTTCAAAATACATGGTTTTTCCGATGATTTTTTAAAAGACAAAGAAAAGTTTAAAGATGTGGCAGATAAATTCTTGGAATTTATTAAAGGAAAGAAATTAATTATACATAACGCATCTTTTGATATTGGTTTTTTAAACAATGAATTGAAAAAATCTGGTAAGAAAATTTTAAATACAGAAGAGGTGGTGGACACACTCGCTGTCGCTAGATCAAAATATCCTTCTTCCTCAAATTCTTTAGACAATTTATGTAAAAGATTTAATATCGATTTGTCTAGGCGTACAAAACATAATGCCCTTTTGGATTGCGAGCTTTTAAGGGAGGTCTATATCAATTTAGTAGGAGAAAAAGAACCATCTTTGATTTTTAAAGAAAACGATATTTTGGGAGATAATTTAAATAATCATGCAAAAATTGATAAAGATAGAGAAAAAATTATCATCAAACCAACAACAGAAGAGTTAAAGAAACATAGTAATTTTTTAAAATCAGAATTAAAGAAAAACTTTTTCTAAGACTTTTTGCTTTGGTAGAGTTTTTCAAAATTAACTTCTTTTTCTAAATTAACATTTTTAAATCCAGATTTTTCAAATAAATAAAATAATATACTTCTAATTTCAGGATAAACCGTTTGGGGAACTTTAATAAGGATAATTTTTTCTAAATCTTCCCTTTCAAGCTTTTTTTCAAAATTTACAAGAGAAGAGAAACAAATTGAAATTGGTGAAAATTTACTATCTTTTTTTGATAAAATATACAAAGTCGTGTCAACCTCGATTACATTGTCATTTATTTTTTTACTTTTTATATCAAAGTTGACTGTAAAATCTTTTATATTTTTTTCTAAAAGAAAATAAGATTTGGCTCCTGGGATTTCAAATGATAAATCTTTTATATATTTTGTAACAATTTTATATGTCATCTTCTTTTTTATTATTCTTTTTTTCTACTATTTCACCTTCAATATAATTTTCTGATTTTGTTTTTACAGTATTTTGTTTTTTAATCAAAGATTTTACTATTATTTTTCGTGTCCAGGGCAAAAGTAATAAAAACCCAATAGTATCCGTAACAAAGCCGGGGAGTATTAATAAACAAGCCGCTAGAGCTATAGATGCTCCAGAGATAATTTCGAACAATGGTATTTCATTTTTATATAAACTGTATACGCCAGATCTCAATGTATTTAATCCCTGCATCTTAGCAAAATAAATACCTATAATTGCTGTTAAAAAAATTAAAGAAACTGTATTAAATGCACCAATATTCTCACCGATTTTGATCATTACAAATATTTCCAATGCAGGAATACCAATTAAAAACAATAATATTGTGTTCATTTGTCAGTTTTCAAATTATATTAATAATGTATATTTATCAAACAATGAGTAACAGTTTTGGATATTTGGACATCATACTTCTAGCAATGATTGCTGGTTTTATAATCTTGAGATTAAGAAATATTCTCGGAAGAAAAACCGGTCACGAGGATAAGATTTATGATGGTTTTTCTGATAAAAAGTTTGATGAATTTAAAGAAAAAATAAAATCACAAACAAAAAAAACACAAACAGAATTTGACATTGAGCAAAAGAAACAATTTCTTAAGGGAGCAGAGATAGCTTATGAAACTATTATTAATTCTTTTGCCAAGGGCGATAAAAAAAGTTTAAGAGATTTATTGACCAAAGAGATGAGAGAGAATTTTGAATCTGCCATAGAAGAAAGAAATTCAAAGAATATTAAATCAGAATTGACATTTATTGGAATCAAGTCTTCAGTTATTGAAAAATTTGAAAAAACTGCCACTGCTCTTTTTTTTACAGTTAAATTTGTTAGTGAAATTATATCTGTTAAGAAGGACAAAAATGAAAATATTATTGAGGGCGATCCAAACAAAATAAAGACCGTTATTGATCATTGGAAATTTACTCGCAAAACATCAAGCATGAATCCCAACTGGTATCTTGTAGAAATTAAAAATAGTTGAGTGATAAAAAAAAAGTATCAGTAAAAGACAAAAAAGATTGGGAAGATTTTTTAAAAAATCCTTCAAAAGCTTTTAATAAAGACAAAGGTTTAACAGAAGAAATATATCCTTCTCGATATAAATTTGACCTACATGGTTATTCCCTTGAAGATGCAAATAAAAAAGTTATGGAAATTATAGAAAAGTGTTATGCAAAAGGCTTTTCAGAAATTTTGATTATAACAGGCAAAGGATATCATTCGAAAGTAGATGAAAATGTTTATGCTTCAAAAGATTATAGCACATTAAGAGGTACCGTCCCCGATTTTATAAAAAATAATCCAGATTTAATGTCAAAGATTATTAAAATCAAAGAAGCAGAAGAAACAATGGGAGGAAAGGGAGCTCTTTTAATAAAACTAAAAAAAATTAAAGAATAAATTTTGATAAATCTGTATCTTTTACTAAATCGCCTAAATTTTTCTTAACATAGTTTTTATCAATTTTTATTTTTTGTCCTGCTTTGTCCGAAGCAGTAAAACTTACTTCATCCAAAACTTTTTCTATGATTGTGTGCAATCTTCTAGCTCCGATATTTTCTACCGTAGAATTTATTTCAGTGGAAAGTTTTGCCAGCATATCAATACCATCATCAGAAAAATCTAAATCAACATCTTCGGTTTTAAGTAATGCTTTATATTGTTTTATTAAGCTGTTGTCGGGTTCTTTAAGTATTCTTTTAAAGTCTTCCTCAGTGAGTGCATTTAATTCTACTCTGATAGGCAAACGTCCTTGCAATTCAGGAAGTAGATCTGATGGCTTTGCTAATTGAAAAGCACCTGATGCGATAAATAAAATATGATCTGTTTTTACAGGACCATATTTTGTATTTACAGTTGTTCCTTCTATCAATGGAAGTAAATCTCTCTGGACTCCTTCTCTAGACACATCTCCACCAACTCTATCACCTCTAGCTGAAACTTTATCTATTTCGTCTAAAAATACTATTCCATTATTTTCTGTAGAATCTTTTGCTTCTTTAATAATTTTGTCTTGTTCAATCATTTTATCTGATTCTTGTGCTATTAAAATTTCGTGAGACTCTTTAACGGTCATTTTCTTTTTCTTTCCTTTGGGACCTACAGATTTTCCTAACATTTCGCCAATATTAACCATGCCAATATTTGCTCCTGGCATCCCTGGTATTTCAAAGCTAGGCATTCCAGACGAAGCTTCATCAACTTCAATTTCAATTTCATTTTTGTCTAAATCACCTGAACGCAATCTTTTTCTAAAACTTTCTCTTGTTGCTAAACTTGCCTTTTTTCCTACAAGAGCATCTAAAACTTTTTCTTCAGCAGCTAATTGAGCTTTTGCATGAACCTCTTTTCTCCTTTTCTCTTTTTCCATGGCGATTGCGATTTCAATTAAGTCTCTTATAATCTGCTCTACATCTCTTCCAACATAACCAACTTCAGTAAATCTTGTGGCCTCTACTTTAATGAATGGCGCTTGTGCTAATTTTGATAGTCTTCTAGAAATCTCAGTTTTTCCAACTCCAGTAGGTCCAATCATTAAGATATTTTTTGGTAAGACCTCATCTTTCATATCACCCGAAAGTGCCTGTCTTCTCCATCTATTTCTCAAAGCAACAGCAACAGCTCTTTTAGCCTGGTGTTGTCCGATCACATATCTATCTAATTCTGAAACTATTTCTCTAGGTGATAAAGCACTAACTTTAGAGCTACTTTTTTTTGTAGTGTCTTTGACAACTTTGAGATTTGGAAATTTTTGAACCATTTATTTAAACTTTTTCCATTGTAATATTGTTATTTGTAAATACACAGATTTGAGAAGCAACCTCTAAGGATTTTTTTGCAATTTCCTCTGCAGACATATTTGTATTTATTAAAACTTTAGCTGCAGCAAGTGCATAATTTCCACCAGAGCCTATACCAATTATTCCATCTTCAGGCTCCAATACGTCTCCAGTTCCAGAAATAATAAAACTTTTTTCTTTATCTGCAACAGCCATCAAAGCTTCTAACCTTCTAAGGTATTTATCTGTTCGCCAATCTTTTGCTAGTTCCACAGCTGCTCTTGTTAAGTTTCCTGCATGCTTTTCTAATTTGGCCTCCAATCTTTCAAAAAGAGTCAAGGCATCTGCTGTTGATCCGGCAAAACCAGCGATCACATTTCTTTTCTCAATCTTTCTAACTTTTTTGGCTTTGCTTTTAAGGACTGTGTTGCCAAAGCTTACTTGTCCGTCACCTGCAACGATAGTATCTTTTCCTTTTCTTATTAGGACAATTGTTGTTCCATGCCAATTTTGGTTTGTATTCATAATACTCTATGTGGAGATTTAATTTGAATCTTCAAGGTCTTGGCCTCATTTATTGCCAAATACTAAATTTAACTATATATCTTTAAATAAATTTCATAATTTATGAGCAGAAAAGCTAAGATTTTAAGAAAAACCAAAGAGACCAATATTTCCGTTGAAGTGAACTTAGATGGAAAGGGCAAATATCAAATCAAGACCAAAATAGGTTTTTTGGATCACATGTTGGAGCAACTTTCAAAACATTCTTTGATAGACATGAAGATTAGTGCAAAAGGGGACACACATATAGATTTACACCACACCACCGAAGACACGGGAATCGCCATAGGTGAGGCCATAAAAAAAGCAGCAGGAAATTTGAGAGGAATTAAGAGATATGCAACTACATATATTCCCATGGATGAAACGCTAACTCGAGTTTCTATGGATATCTCAAACAGGCCATACTTAATATGGAATATGGATTTAAAAGTTGAAAAACTTGGCGAAATGGATACCGAACTTTTTAAAGAATGGTTTCAAGCCTTTTCACAGGCAGCTGGTATTACATTGCATATAGAAAATATTTATGGAGATAATAGCCATCATAAAATTGAATCTTGTTTTAAGGCCCTAGCAAGGTCTCTCAAGGAGGCTTTGGAGATTGATAAAAGAATTAAAAATTCAATACCATCCACAAAGGGTTCTATTTAAAATTGATGAAAGTCACTATTGTTGACTACCAATCGGGCAATATAAGCTCTGTTATTAACTCTTTCAAAGAAGTTGCGAAAGATAAAGTTAATTTAGAAGTAACTTCAGATTTAAATAAAATTAAATCAAGCGATAAGATTATTTTACCAGGTCAGGGTTCATTTAAAAGCTGCGTTGACTCTTTAAATAATATTAATGGTTTAGTTGATGCTCTTAAAGAATTTGCAATAACAAATAAAAAACCTCTTTTAGGGATTTGCGTGGGATTACAAATGTTCGCTGATGTTGGGTATGAAGAAACAGAAACTAAAGGATTAGGCTGGATACCTGGAAAAGTTTCTAAGATTGATAACCAAAATGGTAAATTTAAACTCCCTCACATCGGTTGGAATGAAATCGAAATTGTAAAAGAAAGTAAAATATTTAAGAGTATTAAGAATAAATCTCACATGTATTTTGTACATAGTTATGAGTTTATACCTGAAGATAAATCTGTAATTTCTGCAACAACAGATTACTCATCAAAAATTATTTGTTCCGTTGAAAGAAATAATTTATTTGGAACCCAGTTTCACCCTGAAAAGAGTGATAAAGAAGGATTAAAAATAATTGATAATTTTTTAAGTTTATAAATGAAAGTATTACCAGCAATAGATATCAAAGATAAAAAATGTGTAAGGTTAATCAAAGGAGACTTTGAAAACAAAACCGAATACAAAATATCTCCGATTGACCAAGCAGGAAAATGTAAAGATCATGGCTTTAAAAATTTACACATTGTTGATTTAGACGGAGCACTAACTGGCAAGACAGTTAATTTAGATATAATTCAAGAAATAGTAGGTAAATACGATTTAAAGATTGAAATAGGAGGAGGTGTGCGAACCCTTGATAGTATTAAGAAATATGTTGATACAGGTGTAGAAAAAGTAATTTTAGGTAGTGCTGCAATTAAAAATAAAGAATTTTTAAAAGAAGCGTGTACAAAATTTAAAAATAAAATTGCTTTGAGCCTAGATGTAAAGGATGGCAACCTTTCTGTTTCGGGTTGGAAAGAAAATTTAAATATTAAAACTTTAGATTTTTTAAAAGAAGTTAACGATTTCGGTGTAAGCAGACTAATTTATACCGACATTAATAGAGACGGAACCAAAGCAAGCCCCAACTTTGACGAAACAATTAAAATTGCTGGTATGTCTAAGTGTCCTGTAATTATTTCTGGAGGAGTTTCTTCAATAAACGATATTAAAAAAGCAAAAGAGTTAAATAATAAAAATATTGAAGGTATAATAGTTGGCAAAGCTATTTACGATGGTGATATTACACTAGAAGAGTTAGCAAAGGAAATTGATGCTTAAGAATAGAATAATACCTTGCTTAGATGTTAAAAACGGTAGAGTTGTTAAGGGTATAAACTTTGTTGAACTAAAAGATGCAGGTGATCCTGTTGAGCAAGCTAAAATTTATAGTGATGGTGGTGCAGATGAAATATGTTTTTTAGATATCACCGCATCAAATGAAAATCGAGATACTATAATTGATATTGTAAGAAAAACAGCCAAAGAATGTTTTGTTCCTTTAACAGTTGGTGGTGGAGTTAGAACTATCCAAAACATCAGAGATCTATTATTGGCTGGTGCAGATAAAGTTTCTATTAATACAGCTGCTGTAAAAGATATTAATTTTGTAAAGGAAGCTTCAAAAAAATTTGGTTCTCAATGTATTGTTGT